>ULJF01019439.1_pt1 | contig 11699 bp, 10 predicted proteins | sample 1950821 | NCBI WGS metagenome assembly ULJF01 (sample SAMEA4835466, study PRJEB28245) | human gut metagenome | biome: gut microbiome; material: fecal sample | place: Denmark | collected 2008 | reverse complement strand
GCCTCGATGTGGAAATGCGTTCCGTCCGCCGACTCGGCAGGTATCTCGGAGATATTTCCGATTTTATCGTTAATTTTTACCTCATCGCCCTCGCTTACGGTGCTGCCCTTGCCGAGTCCGCAATACCTCACGGTAAGCCCGTCAAGGTGGTCGATTTCAACCGTCGTTCCCCACAAAACGTCGTCATATACCCTTGTGACCCTACCGTTGTTGACGGCTCTTACGGGGTCGCCGATATTTCCGGCATAATCCGTGCCGTTATGGGTTCGCCAATCGCCCATTGTCTTTGACATTACAAGCGTGTCGCCCGAAAAAGCCTTTATGACATCGGTATCTATCGGTTTTACAAACTGCGCCGCCCGTGACAGCCTTGTCTCCTCTTCGGTTTTCGATGTATCCGGTACCGTTTCGCGACGAGTATCGGGCACATCCGTCACTATATCCGCCGCAGGGACGGTATACACAGCGGTAACGCTCTGCTCCGTTTTTCGAGTTGACTCGCCGTTGTCGGTCTTTACTTGAAATTTTGCCGACCAAAGTGAAATGCCCAGAGCCGAAACTATGCACAGCGCGGCTATGATGTAAAACGGACTCAATTTCTTCAGTAGCTTCTTTTTTGAGCTTTTTTCTTTTTGTATCAAAAGAACACCTCCCAAGGTTATTCTTGACACAAAGTACCGAACGTATACGATAAAGAGGAAAAACCGCCGCAATCCGCAATATAATATAGTATAGAAAAAGGCACCGTAAGCATACAGCCTACGGTGCCTCGGAAATTCGGACTTTTGTTAAAAGTACAGGCAAAAAATAATTTCCCGTAAAAAAGGAAAATCCCCGATTGCGGCATCGGGGATTCCCTATTGAGGGGTTGCTTGAGGAGGGGGTATAAAGTACTCAGTCGGACGGGTTGCGGCTCCCTTCCTGTCGAGTACAGGTAAACTATAACCGATAAATGTGAATTAGAAATGAACAAATTATAAAAAAATACAATAAAATTAAAAATTTTATTTTTTTCTCGTTTTTCGGCAAACAAATGTTTGCTTTTTCAGAACATTTGTGTTACAATGAAAAAAACGCAATCGAATGGGGGCAGTGAGATGAAAACCATCAACGAAACTCAGAAGAAAATATACGAATATCTTATGGAGCGCTCGCAGTGCGGAGTTCCGCCTTCAGTCCGTGAAATCGGTGCCGCCGTGGGGCTTAAATCGACCTCCTCGGTGCAGGCGAATCTCGACGCGCTTGAAGAGGCGGGTTACATAGAGCGTGACCCGATGTTAAAAAGATCAATACGTGTTACCGGCGACGCGGAAAACGTAACCAATGTTCCGCTTCTCGGAACGGTCACGGCCGGTATGCCGATACTCGCCGTTGAGCAGATTGAGGGCTATCTGCCATACAGCGGCAGAGTCTCGCGCGATAAGCCGCTGTTTGCGCTGAAGGTTCGCGGCGAAAGTATGATTTGGGCCGGTATTCTCAGCGGCGACATTGTAATTGTCGAAAAAACTCCAGTTGCCGCCAACGGAGAAATAGTCGTTGCCATGATTGACGACGAAGCAACCGTAAAAAGGTTTTATAAAGAAAACGGTCATTTCCGCCTTCAGCCGGAAAACGACGCCTTTAAGCCCATTATAGTGGATGAGGTCATAATTCTCGGCAAGGTCGTGGGTCTTATGAGGTATTACGACTGACAGAATGACCTTTGACGCCCCTCTGCCTGTCAAAATATGCTAAGCATTGCACCGATTTGCTTTTTAAGCGAGTCGGTGTTTTTTTGCACGGTAAGCCTTGAGTAAGTCCGTTAATCAGGACATTTCATTGCTATTTGGTATGTTCTATTGACCGAAAAGCCCTTTTCTGTTAATATTGTATTTGCAGACGAACATTTGTTCGACAGCAGAAAGGGGCGATAAATTTGACATTATCCGAATTATCCGGGGAATACTTAAAGGAGGAGGAGAAGCTTACGCGGCAAATTAAGAGCTTTACTCCCGAAATTCACCGTTTGACGGGCGAGGACCTCTACCTCGCAAGGCGGCGGCTTATGTGTCTTTATGAAATGCGCAGCGACGTGAGAGCCGTGGCAAGGAAGCTCGAAAATTACTACGACAAGGGTGGTATGCGGCCTGTTTACCGCAAACATTGACAATATTTTTTGTCGAACCGTCGGCTAATTGTAACTTTTCCTATTGATAAATTTATCACGAAACTGTATAATGTTTCCGTAACAAATTGAAAGGAGCTTCAAAATGATAAACTATTCACAGGAAGTTGAAAAAATGTGTTGCGTTGCCAAAGGGCCGAAACACGGTCCCGCGCCTATCCCCGAAGAGGGCAAATGGGTAAAGGCATACGACATCAAAGATATTTCCGGATTTTCACACGGCGTCGGCTGGTGTGCTCCGCAGCAGGGTGCGTGCAAGCTCAGCCTTAATGTAAAGGACGGCGTTGTTGTAGAAGCACTCGTTGAGACAATCGGCTGCTCGGGTATGACCCATTCGGCTGCTATGGCGGCGGAAATTCTCCCCGGCAAAACTCTTCTTGAGTGCCTTAACACAGACCTTGTTTGCGACGCAATCAACGTTGCTATGCGTGAGCTTTTCCTTCAGCTCGTATACGGCAGAAGCCAGTCCGCTTTCTCGGAGGACGGTCTTACCGTCGGCTCAGGTCTTGAGGATCTCGGCAAGGGTCTTCGCTCTCAGGTAGGTACAATGTTCTCTACCGAAAAGAAGGGCGTTCGTTACATGGAAATGGCAGAGGGCTATGTTACCCATATGGCTCTTGATAAGGACGATCAGGTTATCGGTTACGAATTCATAAAAGTCGGCAAAATGCTTGAGGACATCCGTCACGGCATGGACGCCAACGAGGCTCTTAAGAAGAATACCGGAAGCTACGGCCGTTATGCAGAGGGCGTTAAATTCATCGACCCTCGTGAAGAATAATTGAAGGAGGGACTTACAAATGGCTAATGATGTAGTATTTGAGGGCAAAGAAAGAAGAATGCCCAAAATAGAAAAATGCCTTGCCGACAACGGCATAGAAAGCCTTGAGGCTGCAAGAGACCTCTGTCTTTCAAAGGGCATAGATGTTGAGTCTATCGTCAAGGGCGTTCAGCCTATTGCTTTTGATAACGCTGTTTGGGCTTACACTCTCGGTGTTGCTCTCGCTATTAAATCGGGCGTTAAAACCGCTTCGGAAGCTTCGGCGGTTATCGGCCAGGGACTTCAGGCGTTCTGTGTACCGGGCTCGGTTGCAGAGCAGAGAAACGTCGGCCTCGGTCACGGAAACCTCGGCGCAAGACTTCTTCATGAAGATACAAAATGCTTTGCATTCCTCGCAGGTCACGAGTCATTCGCGGCAGCCGAGGGTGCTATCGGTATAGCTAAGACCGCAAACAAGGTTCGTAAGACTCCTCTTCGCGTTATCCTTAACGGTCTCGGCAAGGACGCTGCCATGATCATTTCAAGAATCAACGGCTTCACATATGTTCAGACCGATTATGATTTCTACACAGGAGAGCTCAAGGTCGTAAACGAGACAAAGTATTCCGACGGTGAGAGAGCTGCCGTTAAGTGCTACGGTGCTAACGACGTTCTTGAGGGTGTTGCCATAATGAAGAAAGAGGGCGTTGACGTTTCCATCACCGGTAACTCAACCAACCCGACACGTTTCCAGCACCTCGTTGCAGGCACTTACAAGAAATGGGCTAACGAAAACGGCGTTAAATACTTCTCGGTTGCTTCCGGCGGCGGCACAGGCCGTACTCTTCATCCGGATAACGTTGCGGCAGGTCCCGCTTCATACGGTCTTACCGACTCTATGGGCAGAATGCACGGCGACGCTCAGTTCGCAGGTTCTTCCTCCGTTCCGGCTCACGTTGAAATGATGGGTCTTATCGGTATGGGCAACAACCCGATGGTAGGCGCTACCGTTGCTTGCGCTGTTGCAGTTGAAGAGGCTGCTAAATAATTAAGCTGAAGCTTAAACTCAATTCATTTTTAAAAAGACTGTCGCAGAACCGAATGTTCATAATGCGGCAGTCTTTTTTTATTATATTTTATTGCAAACACCGAATATATGTGCTATTATAGAATTTACCGGCGGTAAGTGATATATAATCACATCGACGCCGGAATAAACTTGCGGAAATATGCGGAGAAAATTAAATATGGAGAAAATAAGATTTGCGGTTGAAATCAGCAACAGCAGCGTTGAAAAGCTTTGGGAACTTCTCTTAGGGGACGGATTTTTTGAGTTTCTGCCCTCATTTAAAAAACGTGTAGACACAGAAGACGGATTTACAATTGTGCTGAAACATCACAAGTTTTCTGTCGCATTCGATGATTTGGTGCCTTACAGTGTTGTTTCCGGAAAAGTGTCGGAATATCCGTATCACATTGAATTTCGATTTACGATAACGCCTCGCGAGGCCACCGAATATGCGGAGTTTACAGCTTGGCTTACGGGATTTGCCGAGAAAGTGCCTCTGTGCAGGAAGGTGTTTGCCGACAGATTCGACGAATATGTCGAGAGGCTTTTGTCACAGCTCTCAAAATACGAGAACCGCCGTCCTTTCGGTTCTTGAGCAAATACTTATATGCGTATGCAGCCATTGAAGATGCAAAAAAAGCGTGTGCTTACGACACAACAACCCGCTGAAATAACTATATAACATAAGACCCCGATATGCCGTTCATAAGGCATATCGGGGTTAATTTTATTTTTGCCGCTTCGGATTTTTAAAGTGCGCTTCAGTCGTACTTTTTACGTGCCACATAAGTTGTGTGCAAGATTTCATGAGCCTTGTGGCTTCCCGGCTCACCGAGGAATTCATCATACAGCTCCTTGACAGCCGAGTTTTCGTGCGAGCATCTCTTCGCATTATTTTTGTCCGACTCGTAGAGTGCCTTTGCGCGGCGTTCCTTTAAATCGACGAAATTGCGTACAACGGCGTGCTGTATAGGCTGACCGCCGCCGTTTATGCAGCCGCCGGGGCAACCCATTATCTCAATAAAGGTGTAGTCGCCCGTACCGTCCTTTATCTTATCCATAAGATAGCCTGCGTTTTTGGTGCCGCTTGCAACAGCAACCTTTACGTTAAGACCGCCGACCTCATACTGCGCCTCTTTTATATTTTTCATTCCGCGAACATCGTTAAATTCCGGCGACGGAGCCTCCGCACCCGTTATAAGCTTGACTGCGGTACGAAGAGCCGCCTCCATAACTCCGCCCGTTGCGCCGAAAATAGTTGCGGCACCGGTGCTCTCGCCGAACGGATTGTCGAATTCCTCATCGGGCAAGTGCTTAAAGTAAATTCCCGCGCTCTCAATCATACGGGCAAGCTCTCTTGTCGTAATCGAGATGTCAACGTCAGGATAGCCGCTTGCCGCCTCGCCGTCACGCTTCGTCTCGAATTTTTTTGCCGTGCACGGCATAACGCCGACGACCACCATCTTGGAGGGGTCCATATTGAGCTTCTTTGCATACCAGGTTTTCATGGTTGCGCCGAACATCTGCTGCGGTGATTTGCAGGTGGAGAGATGCGGTATAAGCTCGGGATAATAGTGCTCGCAGTATTTAATCCAGCCGGGTGAGCAGGAGGTAATCATCGGAAGAACTCCGCCGTTTTTAACTCTGTCAACAAGCTCATTGGCCTCTTCTATAATGGTAAGATCGGCTGCAAAATCGGTGTCAAAAACCTTGTCGAATCCGAGTCTGCGAAGAGCGGCAACCATTTTACCCTCAACATTTGTGCCTATCTTCATACCGAATGCCTCGCCGAGAGTTGCCCTGATTGACGGTGCGGTGTTGACGATTACAAACTTATCCGGATCGTTTATGGCCTCAAGCACCTTGCCCGTGTCGTCCTTTTCGACTATTGCGCCCGTGGGACAATTTACAATACATTGGCCGCACGATATACATGACACCGTCGCAAGGTCTCTGTCAAAAGCCGAGCTTATATGCGTATCAAAGCCTCTTGCGTTTGCACCGATAACGCTTATTCCCTGCGCATCGCATGCGGCTACGCATCTGCGACAGAGTATGCACTTGTTGTTGTCTCTTATCATATGAGCGGCCGAATCATCAATATCGTAATGGATTGTCTCGCCCTTGTATTCGTCCGCATTGTCCACGCCGAATTCCTTGCAGAGCTTTTGCAGCTCACAGTTTCCGCTGCGCACACAAGTTAAACATTTTTTATCATGAGTTGAAAGTATAAGCTCAAGAGTGGTCTTTCTCGAACGTCTGACCTTCTCGGTATTGGTGAATATTTCCATACCCTCGGCCACGGGGAAAACACACGCCGCAACAAGGTTTCTTGCGCCCTTAACCTCTACCATACATATGCGGCAGGCGCCTATCTCGTTTATATCCTTTAAGAAACAAAGCGTCGGGATTTCAATTCCGGCGTATCTCGCCGCCTCAAGTATTGAAATTCCGTTCGGCACGCTCAGGGGCATGCCGTTAATTTTTATATTGACATTTTCCATTTGGCACACTCCTTATCTTTTAACTATTGCGCCGAATTTGCAGGTCTGCATACAAACTCCGCACTTGACGCAAAGAGATTTATTTATAACGTGAGGCTCTTTTACATTTCCGCTTATTGCACCTACGGGACATTTTCTCGCACAGGCGGTGCAACCGCGGCATCTGTCCTCAAGTATCTCATAAGACAAAAGCGCCTTACATACGCCTGCCGGACATTTCTTATCAACCACGTGAGCCACATACTCGTTACGGAAGAATTTAAGAGTGGCGAGCACCGGATTCGGAGCCGTCTGACCGAGTCCGCAGAGGGAATTTGCCTTGATATAATGGCAGAGCTCCTCAAGCTTGTCAAGGTCCCGAAGCGTTGCGTTGCCCGATGTTATCTTTTCGAGCATTTCAAGCAGACGTTTTGTGCCGACGCGGCACGGCGTACATTTGCCGCATGATTCGTCTACGGTAAAGTTAAGGAAGAATTTGGCAATATCCACCATACAGTCGTCCTCATCCATTACTATGAGTCCTCCGGAGCCCATCATACAGCCTATCGCCGTAAGATTGTCATAGTCAATGGGAGTATCCATAAGCGCAGCCGGTATGCATCCGCCGGATGGGCCGCCTGTCTGAGCAGCCTTAAACTTTTTGCCGCCGGGTATGCCGCCGCCTATTTCCTCAACTATTTCGCGGAGAGTTGTACCCATTGGTATTTCTACAAGTCCCGTATTTTTGATTTTGCCGCCGAGAGCGAATACCTTTGTTCCCTTTGAACGCTCGGTACCCATGGAGGCGAACCAATCCGCTCCGTTAAGTATTATCTGAGCGACATTTGCAAAAGTCTCGACATTGTTTTCCGTGGTCGGCTTTCCGAAAAGTCCCTTGACCGCAGGGTACGGGGGTCTCGGTCTCGGCTCTCCGCGGTTGCCCTCGATGGAGGTCATAAGTGCGGTTTCCTCGCCGCATACAAATGCGCCCGCTCCGAGGCGTATATGAAGGTCAAAATCAAATCCGCTGTCGAATATGTTTTTGCCGAGCAGGCCGTACTCTCTCGCTTGCCCGATTGCTATTTCAAGCCGCTTGACCGCTATCGGATATTCTGCTCTTACGTATATGTAGCCCTCGCTCGCACCGGTGGCATAGCCGCAGATGGCCATAGCCTCTATTATGCAGTGCGGATCGCCCTCAAGCACGGAACGGTCCATAAACGCGCCGGGGTCGCCCTCGTCGGCGTTGCAGACAACGTATTTTTGATCCGATTTCTGCGCTGCGGTGAAGCTCCACTTTTTACCTGTGGGGAAGCCGCCGCCGCCTCTGCCCCTGAGTCCCGACTCGGAGATAATGTCTATAACCTGCGCGGGAGTGTATTCGGAGAGGCACTTTGCGAGAGCCGCATAGCCGTCATACGCTATATATTCGTTTATGTTTTCGGGGTCTATAACACCGCAGTTGCGAAGCGCAACGCGGTGCTGTTTTTTGTAGAAATCCGTCTCCTTGAGCGACTTTATGTCGTCCATGGTGAACTCCTCGAACAGCAGCCTCTTAACTATTCTGCCCTTTAAGAGATGCTCCTCAACTATTTCGGGAACATCCTCGGGCTTTACAAGCGAATAGTAGCTACCCTCGGGGTAAACCACCATTATCGGGCCGCGCGCGCAAAGTCCGAAGCAGCCGGTCCTTACAACCTTTACCTCGTTTTCGAGGCCGTGCTTTTTAATTTCGGATTCAAGCGCCTCAATGATAGCGGCACTGTTTGAAGAGGTACAGCCGGTACCGCCGCAAACGAGCACATGTGAACGATACATCGTTTAACCTCCTTAATCTTTAATGGCTCCGACCGTGAATTCCGCAACGGGGTTTCCGTTTACGATATGGTCGTTTACAACTCTTACTGCTTTTTCGGGCGTCATCTTAACGTACGTGACCTTTTCCTTGCCGGGCTCGGTCACCTCAACTATCGGCTCGTACTGACACATTCCTATACAGCCGGTCTGCTGCACGGAAACGCCCTTTACGTCTCTTTTTGCAATCTCATCGACAAACGCATTGAGAACGGGCCTTGCTCCGGCGGCTATGCCGCAGGTTGCCATACCGACGACCACCCTGATTTTTGAGTCTCCGGTATCCTCGCGCACCGTCATATTTTTTCTGGTTTTATCTCTTATTGCCATAAGCTCTTCTATACTTTTCATCTTCTGCTTCCTCCGCTGAATTTTTCCGTATTTTCGGTTAAATACTCACGTATCCATTTTCTGACCTCGGGCGCATCCATCGGCACATCGCCGAGAATATCCCGAATTTTTTGCGACTCAAATGAGAATGTGTCGTTTTCGTCACTCTCGGTAAAAGCTATGTTAACGTCCGGATTTGACACGCACAAGAGCTCCACCGTAGACGCTATATCGCCGAGCGGAACAAAGTCCACATTATCGGTTTTAAAAATCGCCGTGAGAGATGTGCCCTCGTTTACAACCGATGATATCTCAAACGAGCCGCCGCTCATTTCCGCCGCCATTTTGAAAAGCGGAACTCCGAGGCCTACCTTGCGCGTGGTGCGCGTTGTATAAAACGGGTCGGTAACGTGTTTTATCTGTTCACCTGTCATACCGCAGCCGTTATCGGAGACTCTTACGGTCAGCTTGTTTTCCTCTCTCAGGAATTCGACATCGATTTTAATCGTATCGGCGCCTGCTTTAAGCGAATTTTCGGCGACATCGAGAATATTTAACGAAAGCTCTCTCATCACGCACCGTATTTTGCGAGTATGCCGGGTACGTCCTCGGGAACGAGCTTACCGAATACCTCATCGTTAACAGTCATAACCGGTGCCAAGCCGCACGCACCTATACAGCGGCAAGCTTCAAGAGAAAATCTGCCGTCTGAGGTACATTCACCCGGCTCTATTCCGAGTATTTCGGTTATTTTATCGAGAATTTTCTGCGAGCCTTTAACGTAGCACGCGGTTCCGAGGCAAACGGAAATATTGACTTCTCCCTTCGGCGACAGCGAAAACTGCGCGTAAAAGGTCGAAACTCCGTAGACCTTTTCGAGCGGAACGTCCATGCCCTCGGCTATCATAACCTGAACCTCATACGGAAGATAGCCGTATATCTCCTGCGCCTGCTGCATAACGTACATCAAAAGGCTTTTATCGTGCTTATTGTCATCGATTACCTTTTTGAGCTTCTCCTCCTGCTCCTTTGTACCCTTAAAGGGTATATTGCTTACTTTTTTAAGCATTCGGGTCTTTCCTCCTTGCATCCGTAAAGCGAAAAGCGCGGCTTTTCACTCATAAATTAGACATTGCTATCATTATAGCAGACGCGTCTTTAAAAATCCATTATTTTTTACAAAAATATATCAGTATTAAATTATCGATTGCACAATTTGTACAAGTTGTTTGGTTTTCCTGTCTTTTGCCGTGTGCATCGGCAAGCAAAACTGCGCAAATTGTCGTTTTCGGTGCACGGACGGCATAATTATTCATTTTGATGTTTCCGGCACGCCGTTTTTTAATATATGGCGCCTTTTTTTGAATTTTAAAGGTGAATTTCTTTTCACTTTTTTCAAAAAAGCCTTGTAAACATACATAATACTGTGATAAAATAAATTTTACATATTACAATAATTCTAAAATTTTTATAAAATAGGTGAAAAAAATGGATCTTCGCGCGCATCACAAGCCGACATTTGACAATATCTCGGCTGAAAAAAGGAGCAGAATCCTCGACGCCGCGACAAACGAATTCGCTGTAAAAGGCTTTGAAAACGGCAACATAGGCACTATTGCAAAAAAAGCGGGAGTCAGCGTCGGCTCTCTGTATAAATATTTCGAGAACAAGCAGGACCTTTTTCTGACTGTCGTTCAGCACAGCATTTCGCAGATGGAGGAGCTTTTAAACGTACTCGCCGTAAGCGATGAGGACATTCTCATAAAGGTCGAAAAAATCATACGCACAATACAGTCATCCTCACGAGAGAGTGCGGTGCTTGTAAAGCTCTACAACGCAATGACGGCGGAAAACGATCCGCGCTTTGCCTCTCAATTCGCATATGAGATGGAATCCATGACGTCGCGCATCTACCGCATCGCAATTGCCGAGGGGCAGAAAAACGGCGACGTGAGAGAGGATATCGACCCGGCTTTCGCTGCGTTCATGCTTGACAATCTCTTTATGTCGCTTCAGTTTTCATATTCCTGTGACTATTATAGGGAGAGATTTAAAATATTTGTCGGGAACGATATTGAATCGCGTGATGAATTTGTCGTTGAGCAGAGCTTGAAATTTATAAAGTCTGCATTTAAGAATAAATCTTAACCTTTGGGAGGTTTTTGTTTATGGGAAATCCGATATATGTAATTGCCTATGACGTGGGAACCACGGGCGTTAAAACCTGCCTGTTTTCCATCACGGACAAAATCGAGCTGCTCGGAGCTGCAAGTGAAGGATACAACCTCTATGTTTATCCCGACGGCGGAGCGGAGCAGGACCCCGACGAGTGGTGGGAGGCAATGCGCACAAGCACCCACACGGTAATGAAAAAAGCCAAAATAAAGAAGAGCGATATATCCGGTATCTCGTTCTGCTCGCAGATGCAGGCTCTCGTTCTCGTTGACAAAGAGGGCAACGCCGTAAGACGTGCCATGAGCTATATGGATCAGCGCGCGAGAGAGGAGCTTAAAAAAGGTATTGCTTACGGTCCGCAGATAGCCGGTGCAAACATACCTAAGCTTTTAAAGGCTCTCAAAATCACCGGTGCGGTTGCGGCATCGGTAAAAGACCCGGTATGGAAATACAAATGGGTCGAGGCTCACGAGCCGGACGCATTCAATAGAGCTTACAAGTGGCTTGACGTTAAGGAATACCTCATAGGCCGTATGACGGGCGAGTTTGTTATGACTCAGGACTCCGCTTTTGCATCAATGCTCTATGACATACATAAGAAATGCTGGAGCGAGGAAATGTGCAAAATCTACGGCATAAATCCGAAGCACCTCGCAAAGATAGTAAAATGTACCGACAAGGTAGGCGAGCTTTCAAAGAAAGCTGCCGACGAGCTTGAGCTCGAACCCGGCACCGCGGTATTCGGCGGCGGCGGCGACGCTTCGCTTATAGGCGTCGGCGCAGGCTCGGTTGACCTCGGCGACACGCACGTTTATTCCGGCACATCGGGCTGGGTATCAACCGTAGTTGACAAGAGCGTTGTAG
>ULJF01024636.1_pt1 | contig 12042 bp, 10 predicted proteins | sample 1950821 | NCBI WGS metagenome assembly ULJF01 (sample SAMEA4835466, study PRJEB28245) | human gut metagenome | biome: gut microbiome; material: fecal sample | place: Denmark | collected 2008 | reverse complement strand
CCTGTTGGTTGTCTTCCAATACGCGTACCAGCTTATTCTTCGCATTATATAAACTGATTACCGGCGGTGTGTCTATGTTGGAGAATGTATTGATATAATACTGGTATGTTTTACTGAAAGTAGCGTTGTTCCAACCTTTGTTGGGGGTTAATTTCTTTTTTTGTCCTTTGCTGTCTACGGAATAAACATATTTTTCCAGAGGTGATTCCTCATAAGATGAGAAGTAGAACGTTTTTGTCGCGGGGTTATAGCCGTAGAAGTCTGCAATGTCATAGTTTCCGGAAGTGATGGCCTTCTTTTCATGTCCGGCCATATCGTAAAGGTATATGTGCATATATCCGTTTTTCTCACTGGTAATGATAAAGTGTTGGCCGTCTTCCGGAAATACCAGGTTGTCGAAATTGCTTTCGGCAATGTAATATTTATTTTCTTCCCGGTAAAGGATGTTGGATTTTCCGGTACGGGCATTGGCCAATAGGATTTCCATCTTGTTTTGCAGACGATTCAAGCGAATGATAGCCAGTTTTTTAGGATCCTGTGTCCAACGGATACGGGGAATATAGATATCTTGTTCCTCACCGATATCCATTGTCATCGTCGTTTTATCCTGTATGTCATATACATGTACCGAAACCAGTGAGTTGGCTTCACCGGCTTTGGGATATTTGTAGCTGTATACCGAAGGATATAGTTCGTTTTCTTTCAATGCCGGGGCTTGTCCTTCGAACATATTCATCGGGAATTCTTTGACGGCAGATTCGTCAAAACGGATGAAAGCCAGTGCCGAGCCGTCGGGAGCCCATTCAAAAGCCTTATTGAAAGAAAATTCTTCTTCGTATACCCAGTCGGGGGCTCCGTTGATGATGTGATTGTATTTGCCATCGAATGTGATTTGCCGTTCAGTGCCGAAACGCAGGTCGTGAATGAAGAGGTTGTTATCACGCATAAAAGCGATACGTAAACCGTCAGGAGAGAAAGTCGCCAGACGTTGACTGCCGTTTTCCGAAAGAGGTTTCAGTTCTTTATTTTTAAAATCATAGATATAATAATCGGCAGTATAGGAGTGGCGGTATATGGGGTTGACATTCGTACTGATGAGAATCCGGCTTTCGTCGTTGTTGAATGTGTAGTTCGAAATGTATTTTACCGGACTGTTCTCAATCGTTTTCAGGTCTACTAATGTTTCGACCGGTTGGCCTGTCTTATAACTGTATTTTACAATTTGGGTTCCATTATTGGCTAATACAGTATAATGTGCCCCGTCATTCATGGAGCGAATGCCATAGACTCCTTTGGTTCGGAAAGTTCCGTTCACAAAAAAATCGTCCATGCTTAATTTTTTTTGCTGGGCGTAGGAAGATACCCCTAAACTAGTTAAAATCAGTAAAATAAAGATGTAGTATATACGTTTCATCATTAAAAATTATTTGTGTTTTATCAATCGAGCCTCAAAGGTTTAAAAAAAAAAGATGTTTTCAAAGATTTTCTTTCGATAAAGTTTCTCATTTTCCCGGAAATCTCTGCCGGACGAGGCGGATTTTTTTGGACGTGGGAACACAAAAATCCTACGATTTTGATTTACGATTTTTCTTCGGCAGGCGAAGGTTGTGGAGCCAATCTGAAATCTAAAATCATAAATCTACAATAAATAGCTTTATCTTTGCAAAAAATTCAGTATATGAACCGCAGGATTCTTCGTTTGGCCATACCTTCTATTGTATCCAATATCACTGTTCCTTTGTTGGGACTGGTCGATGTGGCTATTGTGGGGCATTTGGGGACGGCTGCCTATATCGGAGCAATTGCTGTCGGAGGTTTGTTGTTCAATATTCTGTATTGGAATTTCGGTTTTTTACGGATGGGCACCAGTGGCCTGACTTCCCAGGCCTATGGCAGAAAAGATGCAAATGCTCAGATTCGGGTGTTGGCACAGGCAATTGCTGTGGGATTGATTTCAGCAATTGTCATACTGATTTTACAATATCCGATAGAACGTTTGGCTTTTTATTTTCTCGATACGAGTAGGGAGGTTGAACAATATGCGGTAACTTATTTCCGGGTTTGTGTATGGGGGGCACCGGCAGTATTGTCGATGTACGGATTTAAGGGGTGGTTTATCGGTATGCAGAATTCCCGTTACCCGATGTATATTGCAATTGCAGTTAATGTAATTAATATTGCCTGCAGTCTCTTTTTTGTTTTCGGATTGGGTATGAAGGTTGAAGGGGTTGCTTTGGGGACTGTCGTTGCCGAGTATTCGGGATTGTGTATGGCAATATGGCTGTGGAGAAAAGAATACGGTTTTCTTCGTTCGCGGTTTGTTTGGCAGGAAAGTATACGATTCGGTGCGATGCGTCGTTTTTTTGCCGTAAACCGGGATATTTTTTTGCGTACGCTTTGTTTGATTGCTGTAACGACTTTTTTTACTTCCAGTGGTGCCCGTCAGGGAAATGTGATTTTAGCCGTGAATACGCTGTTGATGCAATTATTTACTCTTTTTTCATATGTTATGGATGGATTCGCCTATGCGGCAGAAGCTTTAGCCGGTCGTTATATCGGTGCCTGTAATTTAAAGCATTTGCGTCATGCTGTGCGGAATTTATTCGGTTGGGGAATAGGCTTGTCCTTGTTGTTTACATTATTATACGGAATAGGAGGGAAACACTTTTTGGAAGTATTGACCAATGAAAAGGAGGTGATTGTTGTTGCCGGGGATTATTATTATTGGGTATTGGCTGTTCCTTTGGCCGGTTTTGCAGCTTTTTTGTGGGATGGAATCTTGATCGGTGCAACTGCTACCCGCCAGATGTTGTGGTCTATGGCTGCTGCTGCCGCAGTATTTTTTCTGATATACTACGGATTTTCAGGAGATGTTGATAATCATGTGTTATGGTTAGCTTTCCTCGCTTATTTATTCATACGTGGTTTGATGCAAACTATTTTGGGGCGAATTATATTTACACCTGCCTATTTGAAAAAAATGTCTTGTAAATGAGACAAGAGATGTTGTAAAGTAAGATATGTAAAATAAAATTTTATTATAAAAACAAAAATCTTATCTTAATTTTTTATTATCTATTGTTTATTTCCCAAAAAGTTATATTTTTATAAAGTACAATGCGCGTCTTGTAACTCTTCTATTCCTGTTCGGCAGGTTACTTGATTAAGATATCTTTGTATATCGGTGTTTTTATATTAATTTTTAGCTTATGAAGTGGTTAATTATCATTGTTATAATGGTAGTTCTCGGGGCGTGTCGTCGCGATTCGGAGCCTTGGTCTGAAGATGATCCGAAGCAAGAAGTTGCCGTTGTCGTGAGAACGGGTAGCAGTGTCGGTGCATTTTCACCGGTGAATTATCAGTTGTTTGTTTATGATGAGCAGAAACAGGAAACCGACTTTTGTGAAGTCCCTCCGGAAGCCGGAGATGCCCGTCGGTTCAGATGGAAATTGTCTCCCGGCACATATACCGGTTTTTGTATGGTGAATGTTGTCAATCAGACGGTTTTGGAATACAGTAAATCGAAGACTCCGGAACAAATATTCGTGAAATTAGAAAAAAATGCCGGGAATTATACGGAAGCTGCAGATTATTTATTGGGGCAGGCGGATTTTACAGTGACTGAGGGAGAGCCGGTGCCGGTGGTTTTCGATATGCAACGCAAAGTGGCACAGTTGCGGGTTATTGTTGAAAATGTGCCGGAAAATTTGACAGATCTGACAATTCATGTATTTTCAATTCCTTTGAAAATGAATTTACTGGGAAATTATACAAGTGAGACGGGTACTTTGATTAAAACAGCCGGAATTTCGGTTGCGGGTATTTCCACAACCGGGATTTTACTGTTTCCGCCTGTAGGAGAGAGTGGGTTGATGTTGTCTTATAGGGTCGGGAATACACCTTATCAGACTCCTGTACGTTCGATACAGACATTGACGGCGAACCGGATAACGGAGATAAAAGCTGTATTCGGGAGTATACCGGGTTCGGAATGGGTTGGATTTGAAACGGAAATATACGATTGGGAAGAAACGATTGTCCGGGAAAGAGATTGGTATATTGATATGCCGCCCGATGTGTGCAAAGGGGTAGGAAATGGGGTTAACTTGATACAAAACGGTGATTTTGAAGGAGGAGTAACGGAAGGGATACCGGAACACTGGAAATTGGATGCCAACGGAACGGATAAGAAAAGTGTGGTTGTCGATGCTCCGGTTTATCAGGGGAATAAAGCTGTCCGGTTGGAGGGGAAGACCTATTTGTACCAGGATGTACCGGTTTCTGAAGGACGATGTTACCAATTGCGGATGTATGTGAGAGCCGATGTTGCGGAGGTGAAGTGGCGGGTGTGGTGTACCTGGATGGCCGGAAACCGGAGTCTGGCTTCGGAGGAAATACGTTCTTCGGCCTATGGCTATCAGACCGAGGGGTATGTTGATGTATTCAGAAACGGGATTTTCAGGGCTCCGGCCGGAACAACTAAATTGCGAATGGAGGTCCGGACATATATGTCGTCATGGACAGGGGGAACCGGACTGTATGTGGATACCGTGGCGGCGGAATTGGTAGAATAGTTTTTATTGTGGTGTGATCAGAGCCTGTGGTCGTAAAAGACCACAGGTTTTTTTATTTTTTCTGTCTTATTTATGGATAACATTCTTATCTTTGTTAATATTGAAAAAACAGTTGATTTTTATATGAAACGTATAGAAATTATCCTGGGAGATATTACGAAATTGCAAGTAGATGCGATTGTCAATGCTGCGAATACGACTTTATTGGGCGGTGGCGGAGTTGATGGGGCGATACATCGGGCAGCCGGTCCCGGGCTTTTGGAAGAATGCCGGAAATTACAGGGATGCCCGACCGGAGAAGCAAAAATTACCGGAGGATATTGCTTGCCGGCTCGTTACGTCATTCACACGGTAGGCCCGGTATATCGGGACGGTAAACAGGGAGAGCCTGAGTTACTTGCCTCTTGTTATCGCAACAGTTTGCGATTGGCTGTGGCTCATCATTTGAAAACCCTGGCATTTCCTTGTATCAGTACGGGGGTATATCGTTTTCCGAAAGGTAAAGCAGCCGGTATTGCACTACGGGAAATAGGTGATTTTTTGGTACATCATACGGATTTTGAAAAAATAACGGCCGTTTGTTTTGAAGAGGAGGATTACCGGTTGTATCGGCAGCTCGTAAAGAAAATGGGGTTAGAAAGCTAAATCTAAAAATATAGGGATTATGGAAAAGCAGTATTGTTACAAATATCCGCGTCCTGCTTTGACAACGGATTGTGTTGTTTTCGGTTTCGATGGAGCGGATTTGAGTGTTTTACTGATCCGGCGGGCAAATGAACCTTTTCAGTATGCGTGGGCATTTCCCGGTGGTTTTCTGGAAATGAACGAGACGGTGGAGGAAGGAGTATTGCGGGAATTACGGGAGGAAACCGGTATTATACCGGCTTTTACCGAACAGGTAAAAGTCTTTTCGGCAGTAGACAGAGATCCGCGGGGACGTATTATTACCGTGGCTTTTTATACTTTGGTAAAAATGCAGGATTATGTACCTGAGGCCGGAGATGATGCTTCCCGGTGTAAATGGTGTCGTGTTGACGAGTTGCCGCCTTTGGCGTTCGATCATGAAGAAATATTGCAGGCGGCATTGGTGAAATTACAGGAGCGTCTGCATTTGACAGCCGATGACAGGGGAGCTGTAGAGACTTCATTTTCTGCTCCGGTATTACAACGTTTGTATGACGCAATCGCCAATAGCCGGGAATAGTCCGGAATTGTAAATGATCCGGATTTTTGATCCTGAATTTTCGGGAAAAATCATGTCGGTCTTTTATTTGGGGTTTACGATCGGTTGAGGCTTGTTCTTCGATTTGGATTGTGAATCCGTATTTTGTGTACGTTCAGTAACGTTTGCATAGATTTTAATTGTATTCCGGAAATCTATCATATAACTTTTTTAAAAATATTGTACCTTTGCGAAGATTATGGAAAAATGTAAAGCATTGATTATCGCGGTAGATGGACATTCGTCCACGGGAAAAAGCACTGTAGCAAAATTATTGGCCACCCGTCTCGGGTATGTATATATCGACACCGGTGCCATGTACCGGGCGGTTACATTGGCCGCTATGCGCAACGGATTGATCAACGGTGAATATGTGGATGAAGAAAAGCTGCGTATTTGCCTGAAAAATCTGGTTATTGATTTCAGATATAATGAGGGACATGCCCGGAATGAAATTTATTTGAACGGAGAAAATGTAGAGGAGAGAATCAGGGGGATGGAAGTGTCCGGAAATGTGAGTTTGGTTGCCAGAATAGGTTTTGTAAGGACTTATCTGGTGGAGCAGCAACGGGAAATGGGGAAGACCGGAGGCATTGTCATGGACGGCAGGGATATCGGGAGTGTGGTGTTTCCGAATGCAGATGTTAAATTCTTTATGACGGCTTCACCTCAGGTGAGAGCAATGCGTAGATATAAGGAATTGACGGCAAAGGGAGAGGCGGTTGATTATGCCGAGGTGGAGGAAAATGTGAGAAAGCGGGATTATATCGATGAACACCGGGAAGAGAGCCCTTTGAAGAGAACAGAAGATGCTGTTTTAATTGATAACAGCAATATGACGATAGAAGAGGAAGTTCAGGTTATGATGGCTGTTATCGAAAAAAAGAAATGTTGATCCGTTGTATTTTTTCGGATTATGGATATGCGGGTTGAGATAGATGAAAATTCGGGTTTTTGTACAGGTGTCGTAAATGCGATCTGTAAAGCAGAGGACGAACTGAAAAAAGGAACTCTTTACTGTATCGGGGATATTGTGCATAATAACCTGGAAATGGAGAGACTGGAGAAGAAAGGCTTGAAGACGATCGGACACGAGGAATTTGCAGGGTTGAAAAATTGCAGGGTATTGTTCCGGGCGCATGGAGAACCGCCTTCTTCTTACCAACGGGCCTTGGCCAATGGGGTTGAAGTGATCGACGCTTCCTGTCCGGTCGTATTGAATTTGCAGAAACGTATCCGTGAAGCTTATGAAAAGATAAAACCTGCAGGCGGACAGGTGGTGATTTACGGTAAGCGGGGACATGCGGAGGTGAGCGGATTGGTAGGACAGACAAACGGGGAGGCGATTGTTGTGGAGACGGAAGCAGATCTGGTACAGGTTGATTTCAGTAAGCCGGTGGTGTTGTTTTCCCAGACGACGAAGAGTCTGGACGGGTTCCGGAATATAGCCGGAATTATACAGGAGAAGGGACAGGATGAGGTGGTTGTTTATGATACGATTTGCCGAAAGGTGGCGAACCGAATTCCGCAGTTGATAAATTTTGCAAAAATGCATGATGTTATTATTTTTGTGAGCGGAAAAAAAAGCTCTAACGGCAGGCAATTATTTGCTGTGTGTAAAGAGGTTAATGAAAGGACATATTTTGTGCAGGATGTGCGGGATTTGAAAAAAGAGATGTTCTTGGGGGCAGAAAGCGTTGGGATCAGTGGGGCGACATCGACGCCATTGTGGGTAATGGAAGAGATTCAAAATGTGATAAAAAAGCAAGAATAAAAATATTCTTCAAGATAGAGTTAACATAGAAAGTAAAATTTTATATCTATTATGGGAAAAATTAAAAGAATCGGAGTTCTTACATCGGGTGGGGATGCACCGGGGATGAATGCTGCTATTCGTGCAGTGGTGAGATCTGCCATATACTATGGTTGTGAAGCTTACGGTATATATGGGGGATATCAGGGGTTGATCAATGGGGATATCAAACGGATGAAATCCTATGACGTAAGCAATATTATCCAGCGGGGGGGAACGATTTTGAAGTCTGCCCGTAGTACTGAATTCCGTACGCCGGAAGGAAGAACAAAGGCTGCAGCGGTGTTGGCAGAACACAAGATCGATGCTTTGGTGGTTATCGGTGGTGACGGTTCGTTTACCGGAGCCCGTTTATTGATTCAGGAGCACGATATTCCGGTAGTCGGTATTCCGGGTACGATCGATAATGACTTATACGGAACCGATTCGACGATCGGGTATGATACGGCTGTTAATACGGCTGTAGAAGCTGTGGACAAAATTAAGGATACCGCCAGTGCACACAACCGTTTGTTTTTTGTGGAGGTAATGGGACGTGATGCCGGTTTTATTGCTTTGCGGACGGCTATCGCTACGGGAGCAGAAGCCGTATTGGTGCCGGAGATAGATACTGATATTGCAGACCTTGAATCCTTCCTTGCCAAAGACTACGATCCGACGAAATCCAGCGGTATTGTTATCGTAGCGGAAGGAGAAAAAGAAGGGGGTGCCTACAGTGTAGCGGATAAGGTTTCCAAAGCTCATCCGGAATATGATATCCGGGTGTCTGTACTCGGACATATGCAACGCGGCGGATCGCCTTCGGCTTTTGACCGTGTATTGGCCAGCCAATTGGGGGTTGCTGCGGTAGATGCTCTTATGGATGATCAGAAGAGTATTATGGTCGGTATCATGAATAAAGAAATTGTTCATGTGCCTTTCAATAAGACGATTAAAAATTCCAAAGGGTTAAATCCGGAATTATTGAATCTGGTGAGGGTTTTATCGAACCGATAAAAATACATTGTAATATTGATAAAGCCGGGAATGTTTCAGTCCCGGCTTTATTGTTTTATGCTGCTTCAATTATACATTCATTTCCGATTTATACTCCTTTTTCATCATTCGGATTGGGTTGAGTGTATTGAAATTTAGTTGTGTTGATTGGCAGGCTGTGGCAGAAAAACCCGTGTCCAGTATTCTTTTCCCTGCAAAAGAGGATCAACCGATTGAAAACTGATCATCAACAGATTGGCATTGAGGAATTTAAAGTGAATTGTAATATCTTTTCCGGATAATTTAGGGTTCATAATTGATTCTGAAACGCTTTCTACATAGGTACTGTCTGATGTTTGGGTATAGGTACCGTTTGAGGTGATGACAGATACATGACCGGATGTATTCAGGGCCAGATTTGTGAAACGATTGTCCGTTGAAAGGATTTTCATATAAGGTCCGGCTGTAATACTGTATTTTTCGTTATCGGATGTGTTATTGAGTTTGCATATTTGCCATATACCTTGTAATGTTGTTCCGGTATCGTTGCTGATTTTAATATCGGAAATAGATGACATAGAAGGTGTTATTTTGAAAGTAATCGGAAGCGTGTATATGACCGGTACTTTTTTCCCTTTATTTTTTCCCGGAATCCATTTCGGCATGTTGGAGACAACCCGAATGGCTTCCTTGTCTAATAGAGGATGAGAACCCCGGCTGATTTCAGCCTGACTGACTTTTCCGTTTTTATTGACGACGAATTGTACGTATACCCGACTTTGGACTTTTTGTGTCAATGCTTCCCGGGGATATTGGATGTTGCTTTCTATATATTTGAGCATGGCCTCAATTCCTCCCGGATATTCCGGCATCTGGTCGGCAATATAATAGGCTCCGTCTTCACGTATCATACCGTTTTGTTGTTGGGCAGATAATTCCGGGCAAAAACATGTCCAGGATAGTAAAAGTAAACAGGAAATAATGGTTTTCATACGATGAATTTTAATTTGGTAATTAATAACTTGAAACTGTTTGTGTTGTAAAAATAAATAAAATATGGAGAAATGAAAGAATTATTTTAGTGTGAAGATGATTTCAGGATTTTTTATTATTATGAAAACGGTTATTTTTCTTCTTTTCTGTTGTCAGAAAAAAGCGGTTCTTATTTTTTCAGATGTCTGAAAAAGGCGTAATTTTGAGCAGGAAAAGAGAATAACGGTGAAATTTGCAGATATAATTATACCATTGGCTGTAGAAGGGGTTTTTACCTATGCTGTACCTGTTGCTTTGGAGGAAAAAGTGGGGGAAGGCAAACTTGTCATTGTATCTTTTGCCGGAAATAAAAAATATACGGGTGTCGTATGGCGGATTCATGAGAAACAACCGGTCGGCTATAAGGTTAAAAATATAGAGGCTGTAACGGATGATCGTCTGCAATTGTCCGGGGTGCATTTACAATTTTTATTTTGGATGGCCGAATATTATATGGCTTATCCGGGAGAGGTGCTTCGGGCTGCTTTACCGGTTGTGTTCCGTTTGGAAAGTTTTACGGCGGTTACATTGGGGGATACGGAGATTGATTTCGATGATCTGACTGATAATGGACAGGCATTGTTGCGTTTTTTACGACCGGGGCAATATGTCGCTATGCGGGAAATAGAGAAATATCTCGGTATCAAAAACGGGATGGGGCTTGTCAAATCCATGCTGGATAAAGGATATATACAAATCAAAGAAACAATAGACGAAATTTTCCGGGAAAAGACCGAAAAATGGATACTTTGGGCGCGTCCTTATGCGGAAGAGGAACTTTCCGGTATTCTCGATGCTTTGAGGCGGTCTTCGGGGCAGTATAAAATGTTGTGCCGGTGGATAGAAGCAGGGAAAGAACAAATGGAAAAACAGCATTTTTTGAAGCAGTCGGGTGGTTCTGCTGCAATTCTGAAATCACTTTGTGAAAAGAATATCCTGAAAATCGAAGAGCGAAAAGTGAGTCGTTTGGGGGAAGATAAAGCCGGGGAACAGCAGGCAAATCCGCTTTCATTGCAACAGGAGTCCGCTATAAAGCAGATCAGAGATTATTTTACGTCCAAAGATTGTGTTTTATTACGGGGGGTTACTTCGTCCGGAAAAACAGAGGTATATATTCATCTGATCCGGGAATATATATCCCGGGGTAAGCAGGTGTTGTACATGTTACCGGAAATAGCTTTGACGGTTCAGATTATACGACGTTTAAGACGGGTTTTCGGGGATACTATCGGAATTTATCATTCCGGAATGCCGGATAATATAAGGGCTGAATTGTGGAAAAAGCAATCCGGTCCGAAACCTTATCCGGTGATTTTAGGGGTTCGGTCTTCGTTGTTTTTACCTTTTCAGAAATTGGGACTGGTGATTGTGGACGAAGAACATGATCCTTCCTATAAGCAAAAAGAACCGGCTCCACGCTATCACGGACGGGATGCAGCCATTATGCTGGCCAATTTGTGTGGAGCGAAAGTGTTGCTGGGATCGGCGACACCTTCTTTTGAAAGTTATTATAATACGAAAACCGGTAAATACGGCTATGTACAATTGACTTCCCGGTACGGGGATATCCGGATGCCGGAACTTTTGTTGGCCGATCTGGCAGAGTATCGTCGTAAAAAACTGATGAAAGGAGTATTTTCACCGGTTTTGATTCAGGAAATGCAACGGACGTTGAATGAAGGAAATCAGATTATCCTTTTTCAGAATCGTCGGGGGTATTCGACATATTTGCAATGTGATTGTTGTGGTTCTATATTGAAATGCAGTCATTGTGATGTCAGTATGACTTATTATAAACAACGCGACTTGTTAAGTTGCCGGTATTGCGGAAGTATAAAGAGGAACGTATCACTTTGTACGGAATGCGGAAAAGGCCATTACCGTCAAAAGACGCCCGGTACGGAGCGGGTGGAGGAAGAAGTGGCTGCACTGTTTCCGGATGCCAGAATTGCCCGTATGGATTTGGAAGTCATGAGCAGTAAAGCAAAGTATCACCGGGTTATTCATGATTTTGAGGAGGGTAAGACGAATATACTTGTCGGAACTCAAATGGTTTCTAAGGGATTGGATTTTGCTAATGTTAAATTGGTGGGTGTCATCGATGCGGACAGTATGGTTAATTTCCCGGATTTCCGTTCAGAGGAAAGGGCGTATTGTATGTTGATGCAAGTGGGGGGACGTAGCGGAAGAAAAGGGGAGCAGGGAAAAGTCATTGTTCAGACTGCCGATCCCGATAACCGGGTGTACCGAATGGTGATGAACGGTGATTACGATGTATTTTATACGGAGATTGCCGCCGAACGGGAACAGTTTGTTTATCCTCCTTTTTGCCGGTTGATTCAGGTGGAGTTGAGACATAAGGAGGTGGTGGTGGTGAGAAATGCGGTGAATCTACTGGTGGGCCGTCTACGGGTGGAGCTGGGGCG
>ULJF01005021.1_pt1 | contig 12061 bp, 6 predicted proteins | sample 1950821 | NCBI WGS metagenome assembly ULJF01 (sample SAMEA4835466, study PRJEB28245) | human gut metagenome | biome: gut microbiome; material: fecal sample | place: Denmark | collected 2008 | reverse complement strand
TGCTCATCCAGTTGATAATACAAAACTTCTTTGTGCTGGAACTTATCCTTTTCTTTTTCCTGATATCCGTTAGCCGGACGCCCTTTTTCAAGCTGGCAGGTATGGAGATTCAAAAGCTTGCAGCCCGCTCCGTTATACATCACTTCCAGTATACCTGTTCCGGACCTGTTCCCGGTCACATAATCAGTGTAGATAAAATGTCTATTCCCAATCGTTATCCCCGCGATTTTATCCGAAAGATTCAGAGTATAGGTCGAATCGGCTTCATTCTTCAGCCAAATCTGCTCTCCATATACAAAATATCTCATAGAGTATTTTTTTATTTCTCCGGAAATTAGGGTCACACTTCCGGGTTGCCATTCCTTTTCCAGGAAAGGGGTGCCGTCATAGGTTGCTGCAAATTTAGGGGAATCGACATCCATGATATCCGGTAACATACTCAACCGGAAATTGTTCATCGTCGAATTGACACTATTTACATCCTGAGCCTTTAACAAAGGCACGGATAGAAATAGGCATAAAATAAAGATTAATTTTTTCATGGTTGCAGGTTTAGTGAGAAAAAGAAGAGGATGCTGATTTGCATCCTCTCCCGATAAGTTCATCCTAAGAGGATCATTCCTCTTTGACCATTACAGTTATATAAGGAAACCATCCTGAGTACGATGCATTCAAAACACCATAGGATCCGGTTGTTATTCCCCTGAAATTAATATCACAAACAATAGGCTTATTATACAAACTACTTCCGACAACATTAAAAATAAAATAATCAGCTCCTCCCTGAGAAAACATATATTGCTGCATAGGAATTTGTATCTGAGCATTATCGTAGTCAACGATACCCTTGATTAAGGAAGGTGTTCCGAATAATCCGCCTATAGCAATCGTATCTCCATTAATTTGCTCTATGGTCATGTCGTAAGGATCTCCGTCATTGGCTCCATTTTTTGTATCCTGAGCCAACCAGTTGCCTTCCAGCCAGTCCATGGTAATCTCAAAGAAACGACTTAGATTTACGACAACACTTGTGGTTGTTCCTTCCTGTAACATAGACTGATCAGCTACTAAATTAAGAGTTAACTTAACAGCCTCAGGAGTCAGATTGTCATAATTGCCTTTTACTTTAATTACTCCGGTATATTTTCCGGCAGGGATCGTAACGGTTTTATTCACAAACTCATAATCCTGACCTTCTACTGCAGTCGTATTGGCTGCGTCGACAACGACACTGAAAGTACGATCTGCATTGCTTGTTTTGGAAACTCCCAGTGTAATCTCTAAAATTCCGTCTTCGTTCTCTTTAACAACTTTGTTTATAGCTCCTTCGTTGAATGATACGAAGTCAGGACCGCTATAGTGAATGGGATCATTTTCACATCCCATTAAGAAAAATGCGGATAACGCAATAAATAAAATGTATATCTTTTTCATAATTAATCCTTTTTAGTATCCTTCGTTTTGTTGATCTTTCATTTGTGGATTAGCATTGATCTCATGTGTCGGAATCGGCCATACAAAACGGAAATCACTGGCTTCTTTACTGATTTCTGTTGAATTTGCACCACCGTTCTGGTATACATAAGTTCCGTCCTGAGGAGTACGTCCGCTAAGACCTATTCCATAACGCTTCAGATCCCACAAACGGTAACCTTCCATATAAAGTTCTCTTTGACGTTCCTTACGAATTTCATTAGTCAACGCTGTTCCACTATATGTTTGGTCTGTATAACCGGCGATACGTTTTGAACGCAAAGCGTTCAAATAACTCAACGCATTGGTTTCATCATTGGATTCTTTATATGCTTCAGCTAAAATCAGATACATTTCTGCAATACGAAGTATTTTCGGAGCATTTATAAACTGGGTATTACCCGTACAATAAAGCGGATTACCCGGATATTTGGAACAATAATAAAGCTGAGGAGAACCTGAAGAAAAATTCATCGATCCTTTTTTAAAGTAAGCAGCAAAGCGAAGGTCATTCGTTTGATCATATAAATCCAATACTGTTTTCGTCGGAAGAAAATCCGGATTAACTTTGGTATTACTTCCTGATTTATCAATTAAGACCGTACCGGTAGCACTACCCAATTGGCCTGATATGAATATGGGCTGAAAAATAACCTCCGTAGACTTATCGTTTGTCCACATGTCTCTCATAGCAACAGCCGTCGTGACTAATGGATACTTGTCACCATCTACCAATGGTTTTGCAGCATTGATAGCTGCTGTGTAATCTTTCATCTGTAAAGCAACCCGTGCTTTTAGTGCAGCAACAGCATCTTCTGTCAGATAACCGGAGTTTTGTGTTCCGGGTGTCGTTATATATTTGGCTGCTGAGTCAAGATCTGCAGTAATAAGCTCATATGTCTTTGCCAATGACGAGCGTGCCGGATAAGTAGAAGACTGGCTGGAAGGTGCATATTTTGTTACTAAAGCAACACCTAAATCATTTGCTGCCGTAGATGCATTATACGGTTTACAGAAACGGATAGCCAATTCTTCATATGCCAATGCCCGCATAAAATAGGCTTCACCTAAATAATGCTTTAATGTGATTTGATCCGCGTCAGAAAAAGTATGCATCAGTGATACCCCTTTTTCCAATACCAAATTACAATTACTGATCAATGCATAGAAACCGGACCATTGTCCGCCACTCTCTGCTGTGTGCTGCCAGCGGTACCAAGCGCCATAAGTATTAGTAAAGTCAATAACTGCATTTAAACCGTCAGCTTGAACTTCGGGTTGGATAACATAATCACCTGTAAACAGGACCTGTGTATATTCATAAAATCCATTCCGAAAATTTTTAAAGTCACTTACTGTCTGTAAAGCTTCGTCGGTAGGGATTTTATCATACGGGTATTTGTCCATATCGCATGAAGCAAGGGAAAGACCCGTAATACCTATCAAAGTATATAATATCTTTTTCATCTGATTAAATTTAAAATTAGAAGTTCAACTCTACACCGATTTCATACTGTCTGGTATTCGGATATTTACCCATGGACAAGTTAGAGTCAATTTCCGGGTCATATCCTGAATAATCCGTAAATGTCAACAAGTTACGTCCGATAGCATAGATTCGGGCTCCTTCCATAAATCCGGTTTTCTTCAATAATTGTCTGGGGAATGTATAAGACAATGTTACGTTTTTCAAACGAACGAAAGAGGCGTTTTCCACAAAACGGGAATCGAATTGCGGAGCTTCTCCTGCTTTTGGAATATCCGTAATCTGTCCCGGAGTTGTCCACATGTTCAACATCTTTTTCGCTTGATTTTGATCGGCTGCAAACGTTGAATTTTCAACAAAGAAACGGTCGTTGTTCAACATGTATTTTTGAGCTACCCATGTAAAGTCTGCACTCAGAGAAATGCCTTTCCAGGCCACTGTTGTTGCAAAACCTCCGGCCCAAGGAGCAAAACGGGTTTTTCCCATAAATTGCTTCAGATCATCAGAGTAGTTTTCAGTAACACCACCTTCCGGAGTATACCACAACTGTTTACCGTTAGCAGGATTTACACCGGCATATTTTGCATAGAAAAATTCACCGAAAGCATGTCCTTCTGCATATTTAATTCCGGTACCGGCTTGTACGAAATTCTCAAAACCTTCATACAATTTTACAATCTCATTCTTATTGTAGTTGAAGTTAGCACTAACATTCCAATAGAAATCACCTTTACTGAAAATATCGTAATTTACAGATACGTCAATACCGGTATTCGTCATCTTACCAACGTTACCATTAGCAGAAGAGTGTCCTGTCGTATAAGAGAAAGGTACGCTCATCAACATATCTGTCGTCGTCTTTTTGTAAAATTCAATATCCAGGTTTAAAGCATTCATTAAACGGCCGGAAACACCCACATTCCACGATTTCACAGTTTCCCAGGTCAAACCGTCGTTCTGTACTCCGCTGATTGTCCAGCTCGCTTCATTGTTATATTGTCCGTTTCCAATTGAACCGATATATACATAATCGCTGATTCCAGAGTTACCTGTAGAACCGTAACTTACTTTCAAACGTAAATCATCAATCAGATCGACATTCTCCAGGAACGCTTCTTTCTTCATATTCCACATGGCTCCCACTGAATAGAATGTACCCCAACGTTCATCTTTCGGGAAAAGAGAAGAACCGTCCCGGCGGACAGAAGCATCAAAGTAGTATTTGTTCATAAAGTCGTAGTTGAATCTTGCAAAGTAAGAGTTGAATACGGTCTCTGTTAATGAAGAACCGAAAGGATCTGTTGCATATGGAGTCTGGCTGGCAGAAAGCAACATCAAGCGGCTGTCGGAATGTCCCTGAGTACGGGCATTAAATGCCTCATCTTTTTGAATGATAGATTCTTGTCCGATTAAGAAGCTAAGGTGATGATCGTTCTGTATATCGAATTTATATTCGGCTGTATTGGTAAAAGTAAATGAGTAAAAGCGTTGGAAAGCTTCTCTTACATTACCGACATTTTTATTCATTTCATTCAGAGGGTCCGGATAAGCCTTCAATGTTGAACGGTAGTCATAAGCATCTGCCGATTGTTGAGCCCGGACAGTTAAGCCTTTAAGCGGAGTCAACTGAATAAAGGTATTACCCATGATTCGGGTTGTTTTCTGTACTTGTGGTTGCATTTCCATAACACGGGAACAGTTTATCAAACCTCCCATTTCATTATTTATCGTCCACGGTTTTCCCCAATGAATTTTACCATTGTTATCAATAGTATAGGTATAGGGAGAATAAGAAGGATCGGCCCATCTTGCGAAGTTAACCGGATTGTACCAACCATTTGTCGTAGAGAAAGTCGTCCGGTATTTTTCATGAGACAAACCTAAATTAACGCCTACTTTTAACCAATCGGCTATTTTAGTATCTACATTGGAACGTAAAGTCATACGTTTGTAGTCCGAGTGATGAACGATACCGTCCTGACTGAAATAACCGGCTGAGAAATAATAGTTACTTTTTTCTGAAGCTCCCGTTACAGAACCATCCAATTGATAAGTAGGAGAACTACTTTTAAAAAGATAATCTTTCCAGTCTGTATCTACATTGTATTTGGTTGCCCAAGCCTTATGTTCCTGAAAAGTTGAATTGGTAATTAAAGTCGGGTCTACCATTTCACGGAATTTCAGATATTCCTGAGCATTCATCATATCTAAATTATCCATAGCCATTTGTGACCAACCATATTGAGCACGAACCTGCATCTTCGGTTTCTCGCCCATTTTACCACGTTTTGTAGAAATCACCAATACACCGTTGGCTGCACGGGAACCATAGATAGCTGTTGAAGAAGCATCCTTCAGTAATACTACGTTTTCAATATCGTTGCTGTTGATGGCCCGGAAAGCAGAAGCTGTTACCGGTGTTCCGTCTACAATTAACAACGGAGTATTACTTGCATTCATGGAGTTTACACCACGCAAACGCATTGAAAAACTGGCACTCGGCTCACCGGAAGCAGTATATACCTGCAAACCGGCAACTTGTCCCTGTAAAGCATCAGCGACATTAGCAACAGGGCGGTCTCTCAACTTTTCCTCTTTCACCGTTGCGACACTACCTGTAATTGAACCCAATTTTTGAGTACCGTACATACCTTCGACAACGACCTCATCCAACATTTCTGCATCAGGTTCCATTTCCACAGTAAGGTTCGTTTTTCCTGCAACCGCAATTTCCTGCGATTTCATACCGATAAAAGAAAATACTAAAACGTCTCCGTCGTTTACTTTTAATGTAAATTTCCCGTTTACATCTGTTGCTGTTCCCTGGGATGGATTACTTTTTAAAGTGACGGATACTCCCGGGAGAGGCATCTTGTCACTTTTGTCAATAACCGTACCGGTTATCTCCCGCGTTTGAGCAAAACATATCTGCATTCCGACAAAAGTCAGGAAAACAAATAGTCCGATTAATTTTCTCATACATTTTAATTTTAAGTTAGACATATCTAGGCTGTTTTTGATCCAGTTGTTAAATTCTGTTTCCCCTTATTAAATTCAAGTTAAAGTCGAAATATTTTTCTCCTTTTTTGAATTACGCACTCGCTTAGTAAGCATGTGACACCATATTAAATTTTTGTTGTTCAGCACTTTAACCCTAATTGCTAAATTGTGTTTCCTATAAAAATTGAGTTTTTAAGAATACCTTAACTCAATAAAAATACAATAATGCAAATATATGTAAAATATTATAAGTTGCAACATCAAGCCCTATTATTTTTATTATGTAAGTAATTTTGTAATTGTTCTCTCAAAACCCATCTCTAAATTTTAGAAAATCTTTCATATTCTGGGATAGAATGTCCTATTGAAATCCTATTATACTTTAATCAAAATATCTATTTAATACATTATATCCGCTTTTCCAATCTAATATGAAAATCAGTGTGCACAACTATTCGTTTAATAGATAAACATCTTCTTAAAATTCAATTCCCATAATTTCCTCAACTATCTTCATTATTTCCCATCTCACGCTTACTAAGCATGTGCATTTTCCTTGGAAATGACAAACAGGGAATGATTTTAACCTGAATTTAAGAAGGTGAAAACAAAAATTAACGATAAAATCAAAAACAGCCTAAATATGTCTAACTTAAAATTAAAATGTATGAGAAAATTAATCGGACTATTTGTTTTCCTGACTTTCGTCGGAATGCAGATATGTTTTGCACAGACGCGGGAGATAACCGGTACGGTTATTGACAAAAGCGACAAGTCACCGCTACCCGGTGTATCTGTAATTATTAAAAACAATCGGGCCGTTGGAACTGCAACTAACGTTGACGGTAAATACTCAATTAAAGTGAATGAGAATGATATTTTGATTTTCACTTTCGTGGGTATGAAGGATCAGGAAATTGCGGTTGCAGGTAAAAATGTAATCAATGTAGAAATGGTTCCGGCAACCGAAGCTTTGGATGAAGTTGTTGTGATGGGGTATGGAGCACAAAAAAAAGGTACAGTTACCGGTGCAGTCGGGGTCGTAGACGGTAATAAAATCAAAGAAGTACCAACTGCCAGTTTCGACCAGATTCTTCAGGGTAAGGCAACAGGTATGCAGGTTGTTGCTTCCAGCGGTCGTCCCGGGGCAGGTGCTATTGTGAAAATGAGGGGTATCTCCTCTATTAATGCCAGTTCCTCTCCTTTATATGTAATCGATAATGTGCCCGTTGCTTCGGCAGATTTCAATGCATTGAATCCCGGTGACATTGAAAGTGTATCTGTATTAAAGGACGCATCGGCAACTTCTATTTACGGATCACGCGGAGCAAACGGTGTTATCATGATTACGACTAAAAGAGGACGGATGGGAAAAACGATATTCAATGTAAAAGGCCAATGGGGATTCTCTACCCGTACCCGGGATAAAAATCAAATGATGAACACCAAAGAAAAATTGACTTACGAGCGTCAATTAGGTGTAGGCTATGGAGCAAGCAGCCCCACGACAGGCAAACCCATGACGGATGAAGAGATCAATAACTATCCAATCAATACGGACTGGATGAAGGAAGTTTTCAGAACAGGTAAAACCCAATTGTATGAATTGAGTGCTTCAGGCGGTTCGGAATCCACTAAATTTTATCTGTCGGGACAATATTTTGACCAGGAAGCTATTGCTCCGGGCTCTTACCTGAAGAGATATACATTCCGGGTAAATCTGGATCATAAAATCAGCAGAAAATTAAAATTCGGAATGACAGCTTCTGTAGGTACTTCCAAAGAGGGTAATTTACGTAGCGACCGGAATGTATTGAATCCGTTCAACTATGTATACAGTGTCAACCCGTATACAAAACCATTCAATGAAGACGGTAGCTGGGCATCTGACCCGACATGGGATTACGGCCTGAATATTTTCGAAAACATCGCGATGAACCCGAGTTATTCGAATCTGATAAAAGGGATCGGATCTTTTACACTGGAATACAACATTATAGATGATTTGCGGTTCGTATCGACAGCCGGTGTAGATTATTCACAAGTATTGGACTACCAATATAACAAACCGGAATCAAAATTATCGCAGGTTCTTCAAAGTCCGGGATTCAGAGCCGATAGTTATGCACATCGGGCTACTTTCATTTGGACTAATATGTTAAAATATGCCAAAACATTTAATGATGTCCACAATCTGAGCGCAACTGTCGGTACGGAAGCACAAAAGAGTCAATGGAAAGGCTTTGGTGCTCAAGGAGAGGGATTCTCTTCCGGCAGAATAGATGCTTTGGACAAAGCAGCAAAACCTTTGAAAGTCACCGGCAATGTATCGGACTGGAGACTTTTATCATTCTTTGCCCTGGCAGCTTATGACTTTGATTCCCGCTATTTCGTAGATGCTTCTGTTCGAAGCGACGGTTCTTCACGTTTCGGTAAAGACAATCAGTACGGTACTTTCTGGTCTGCCGGTGCAGGCTGGAATATTCACAATGAAAGTTTTGCAGAAAATTCCGGCTGGCTGAACCAGTTCAAATTACGCGGAAGTGTCGGAACCTCCGGAAACAACAATATCGGGGATTACGATGCACTCGGACTATTCAGTACGGGCTCTTATAACGGAACATCTACAATTTACCCGTCACGTTTGCCCAATAACCAACTGACATGGGAAAAGAATTTCCAGGCATCAGTCGGATTTGATAGTAAATTTTTCAATGAAAGACTGACGGTTGTTTTCGACTGGTATAACAGAAAAACAATAGATATGTTATTGGCAGCCAATCTTTCACTGACCTCAGGATTTGCCAGCCGGAAAGAAAATATCGGAGAAATGAGAAACCGGGGTATAGAGGTTTCTGTAAGTGGGGATGTATACAGATCTTCCGACTTTTTTGTCAATCTTTATGCAATGGTTTCTCACAACAAAAATGAAGTGTTGAAACTGTACAAAGGAAATGACATCAAAAACGGCTGGAACAATGTTATCAGTGAAGGAAAAGAATTGAATGTCTATAAAATGGTACGCTGGGCCGGTGTTAACCCTGTTAACGGAGATGCCTTGTATTATACCAAAGACGGTCAATTAACCAATAAATATTCAGAAGATGATGCTGTTATACTGGATGGAAAATCTCCGTATCCGGATTTCTACGGTTCTTTCGGAACAAATATCAGCTATAAAGGTTTAGACTTCTCGGCAGATTTTTATTTTTCACACGGTAATTACATCTACAACCATGTTGCTTTCTTCAATTTGAGTGACGGAGCCAATGCAAACTCCAATCAGGATAAACGGTTATTGTATGATCAATGGATGAAGCCGGGCGATATAACAAATATTCCGAGACAGGACAAAGGAAATTCCCAGGTTATGAGTACACGCTATTTGGAAGATGCTTCTTATCTCCGTTTGCGTAACGTAAGCCTAGGTTACAGTTTCCCGAAACATTTACTCGACAAAGTTAAACTGTCTAAGTTAAGAGTGTATGCACAAGGCTTGAATTTAGTGACCTGGACCGGTTTTACAGGAATCGATCCGGAAGTCGGAAATGTTACCAGCGGTACTGGCCCTGCAAGCAGTAATGCGGACTTCCAATTCCCGGCATCTCGTACAATTATGTTCGGACTGGAAATAGGCTTCTAATATGTTAAATTTGAAATGACAAGAAATATGAAAACAATAAATACAATTCTAAAATCAGTAGGATTAAGTGTATTGCTTACATTTACTTCCTGCAGTGGTTTTCTGGATGTAACCCCGCATGATGCTACAGATGATAAAAACTCACTGGAAACAATCAGTGACTATGATATGCTTATGAAAGACCCGTATGCAAGCATGCGGGATGTAATGGGAAGCTATTATATTCTGCTGCCGGATATTATGTCTGACAATCTCACGCTTTGTTATGCTGGACGTTTATCGTTCAACGAGTTTTTCAACTTCAATTTCAATTCCACTACCTTCGGTGTCTCTGCCATGTGGAGCGGTGCCTATAATGGAATCATGGCAACCAATAAAATCATCAACACCCTGGAAGGAGAAACGAATAAGTTCACCGGGACGGCAGATGAAGCACAAGCCAAGAATATATTGGCCGAGGCCTTGGCCATGCGTGCCTTTTTACACTTTCAACTGGTACGTCTGTATGGAAAAGACTACAAGGCAGCTTCCGAAACAGACCTGGGAGTTCCTTACAAGACCCTGGCTGATGTGACCTTACCTTCCCGTAATACGGTAAAGGATGTGTATGACAATCACATTGTTAAAGATCTGGAAAAAGCCAAAACTTTAATGACGGCTGAGTACAATCAAAAAGACAATACCCGGCTTAACCGTAAATCACTTTGTGCGATTATGGCAAAAGTATATTTAACAATGGGAAAATATCAGGAGGCCGCCAATAATGCTGCAGCCGCTATCGCCGGAGACGGATCGGATATTGCAACCATCGAACAGTTCCAGAAATTATGGACTTCTCCCATGACCAATGTTTCAGAAATACTTTTGAGATATCCGGTATTGAGCACGGATGATGTCATACCGGGAAATAACTGGGGACAGGGCGAGAGCAAAACTTCGTATAAAGCAGAGTATGTCGCATCGGCAGCATTTGTCGATCTGGTAAAAAACACGGATGTACGTATCACGACATTAACCGGAGTATCGTCAGGGGGTAAAAATTACGTTGCTGTCTGGAAATGGAACGGCCGTCCCGGAGAAGCTGCCGGAAATGTCGATATTACAGCCATTCGCACTTCAGAAATGTATCTTACTCTGGCAGAAGCCCTGACAGAATTGAATGACGATCCCAATGCATTAAAAACCTTAAACTATCTGAGAAGTAACCGTTATGTAAATTTCACCAGCCCGAACGAGACGGGAACAGCTCTGAAAAATGCAATAGCTTTAGAAAGACGACTGGAATTGTCATTTGAAGGAGACCGCTTCTTTGAACTGAAAAGAAAGGGCCTGGACATTGTACGGGATGAAAGAGGCGATGAGGCAAACGGTGGTGGAGTCGCACCTTCTCTTCTGCATCTATCTGCTAACAGTCCTTATTTCTTATTGCCTATTCCACAAAGTGAAATGGATGCCAATAAGAATATGGAGCAGAATAAATATTAATATTTTCTTTAAAATAATCACATTATGAAAAAGTTATATATATTATTAATTTTTCTTTTAAGTATTGGCTTATGGGGGTGTGACGATCATGAAGCAGGCGTATATAAAGGAAATGATTTCGTTACATTCTTGAATAAAACGGAGAACAAAATAATCCGGGAAAACGAAGACGGAATTACTGAAATAAAAATAGGAGTCGCCAAAAAAAGTAATACAGATCGCACTTTCAGCGTAACTGTCGATGCTGCCAATACGACAGCAGTAGAAGGCCAGGATTATGATTTTATCAATAAGAACGTTACCATTCCTGCCGGAGAATTTGTAGGAGTCATAAAAATAAAAGGATATTATGACAACCTGACTCCCGAAGGTGTAAAATTAACCCTCAAGCTGAATGCTGATGAAGCGCTGATTCAAGCCGGTACGACAATTACCACAACCACTGTAAATTTAAGCAGATTCTTTGAAATTACCATGGATTGGCTGGAAGGAGTTTGGGTTTGGACCGATTATGATTATTCAACAGGAGAAACAACTGATGATGATACTTATCTGGTCGAAATAACAAAAGTTTCAGATAACAAAATTACAATTTACAATGTATGGGCTGGAGGTAAGACTATAAATGCGACCGTTGATTTAGAAGAAGGACAGATTATTATTGATCCTGATCAGGTGATATACGTACACAGTTCGTACGGAGACATTACAATGGATTATTTTGACGGACAAACTGTTAAGGATAAGGATATTATCGGACAATGTACTTTCCGTGGTATTTCTATTGCTGGATGGACCGCATATACATGGAGTGGCGGAGGTTATTTCGGAAGATACAAATCAAATATTGTAAAACAAGAATAATCCGTTCTACTTAATTTTAAAGAGGGTGTCTCATTCACAGGGCACCCTCTTTGTCTCTTTTCTATCAAAAATCCAGCACAAGAAGTTTTGTATTATCAACTGGATGAGCA
>ULJF01029768.1_pt1 | contig 12289 bp, 9 predicted proteins | sample 1950821 | NCBI WGS metagenome assembly ULJF01 (sample SAMEA4835466, study PRJEB28245) | human gut metagenome | biome: gut microbiome; material: fecal sample | place: Denmark | collected 2008 | reverse complement strand
GGGATGTAATCGGCATTCTTACCACCTGTATTATCCTTGAATTGCTCGTAAGCCTCCTGTGCAGCTTCTTTTATTTGTGAAACAGAAATTGTTTTATTCATGATTACTTCTTTTTATGAGGTACACCTGTATGAGTAAATACAGAACCTTTCACTTCCTGGTTCTTATCCTGTGCAATACGGGTAGGAGTCGGATATTCGAGTTTTTCAAGTTCCGTTACGGCTCCCGTGATATCGTTCAGCAACTGGTCAGCCATGTCACGGCTGAATCCCTGGCGGGCAACGATACGCATCACGACATAGTTTTCAAGATTGTTTGGCAATGTATAGGCGGGAACCATCCAACCGCTTTGTTTCAGTTTATCCTGCAAGTCGTACAGTGTCCATTTCGCCTTCTTCGCATAATCCGGTTTGAGATACCAGATGAACAGCGGATTCACGACTTCGTTGCTGTAGTTTACGAACGGAGCCATCTTGCCAATCTGGTCATGTAGGTACTGGGTAACTGCCATGCTATTTTCCTGGACAGCCTTATATCCTTCAAATCCGAGACGGATGAACTGGTAGTATTGTCCGAGGATCTGGGCAGCAGGACGGGAGAAATTCAAACCGACCTGGGTAATGTTGGCACCCAGATAATTTACGCTGAACGACATGGAATCAGGCAAATATGACTTGTCTTTCCAGACAACCCAACCCAGACCCGGATAAACCAGACCGAACTTATGTCCGGACGTACTGATGGAAAGAACCCATTTCAAACGGAAGTCCCACTTCAATTCCGGTTTCAGGAACGGGAGGATAAAGCCGCCGGAAGCAGCATCCACATGAATAGGAATATCGTAGCCAGTCTTTGCATTGTAGGCGTCGAGAGCTTTGTCCAGAGCTTCCACATCATCGTTCAGACCTGTCCATGTAACTCCTTGAATCGGCACGATACAGATCGTATTTTCATCACACATCTTCAATGCTTCTTCGGGATCGAGCGTAGTCTTCTCCAATGTCAGAGGCACTTGGCGCATTTCGATCTGCCAAAGTTGGGCGAATTTTTCCCATACAACCTGAAATCCGGTAGAGATAACAAAGTTCGGTTTGTCTACAGGCTTACCGGCAGCCAATCTTTTCTTACGCCAGCGTAGCCAGGCTGCAACACCACCTAACATACATGCTTCGGACGAACCGATAGCCAATGCGCCGGCTTTCCATTTTGCCTGTTCGGGGGTATTCCACAAATTCGCTACGATATTGATACATTTGGCATTCATAACGGCAATACGCGGATATTCCGTTTCATCAATGTAGTTGATGTTGATTGCCTCGTTCATCAGTTTGGTTGCATAGTCGTCCATGTAGGTAGTTACGAATGTCGCCAAGTTCAAGCGGGGCTGTGTCTGGGCAAACGTCTCGTCTTTAACCATTTGATACGCGATTTCCGGGGTGGTAGGGCCATCTGGGATTTTGTCTACTGGAGAGGCTTGTAACATCTTTTCCGAGCCAAAGATTGCTGTCTTGGCATCACCTTTTCTGAAATTAGAATCTTCCATGTCTTTTTTGTTTTTAATTATTAATGGCGTCATCGACTTGTTTCAGCCGATTGTATGGCAAAAACAGCTACTATCCGCAATTGTTCTGCGTTTTTGGTTAAACATACGATATTTGGAGTTTATTAAAATAATGTTATATAAGAGTGCCAAAATCTACTCGTATTTTAACCTAAAACGGCTTTGTAAAAGGATTTTATAAGTAGATGAGATCCAAAAGTGAACATTCGCTATTCGGGATTGTTTCAATACAATAAATAAAACGATTATGCGAATACAGACCGGACAGGGGACGATTCCCCTTATTACACTAATAGGTATATGGTCGATATCGGCACTGAATGCATTGCCCGGCCTGGCTGTCTCCCCTATCTTAGGGAAACTTTCTGCTATCTTTCCGCATTCCACTGAGCTGGACATACAGATGCTTTCGTCGCTTCCTTCTCTACTGATCATCCCTTTTATCATCCTGTCGGGTAAACTGACGGAAAAGATCAATAATATCCTCCTACTGCAAGTTGGCCTGGTAGTCTTTTCGTTGAGCGGGATTCTGTATTTGCTCTCCACAAAGATGTGGCAACTAATCGCCGTCAGCGCGCTTTTAGGAATCGGTTCGGGGTTGATCGTACCGCTTTCCACTGGTTTGATCTCCCGCTTTTTCACAGGGGTATACCGAACGAAACAGTTTGGCCTCAGTTCCGCGATCACGAATGTGACCTTAGTATTAGCAACGATTCTGACCGGGTATCTGGCGGAAGTAAACTGGCATCTTCCGTTCATCGTCTATCTGTTTCCGCTGATCTCGATCGTTCTTTCGTTCTATCTGAAAAAGAATATTTCACCCTATCCCGATACAAGTATGCATGCAACCGTAAAGCCGGTAGCTTCACAGGCCGAAATGAAACCCGCATACGGTACTACCGACAACAGTTTCGGTAAATTCGGCATACAGATACGGCATCTGATGCAGATTATGGCATTCTACGGGCTGGCCACCTATCTGGTGATTATCATCAGTTTCAACCTACCGTTCCTGATGAAAGAGTATCATTTCACCAGCGGGAATTCGGGTATCATGATCTCCCTTTTTTTCTTAGCTATCATGGCACCGGGATTCATACTTAACCAGATTGTGTCCTATTTCGGGAAAAAGACAAAGTTCGCCTGTATGCTTTCCATTGCGATCGGGATGGCACTCATCCTGGTCTCCCGAACGGAATGGTTGATCGGGTTAGGTTGCATCTTTACCGGCTTCGGCTACGGCGTCATACAACCTGTCGCTTACGATAAGACAACCCGTACGGCGATCCCGTCCAAAGTAACGCTTGCGCTGGCTTTTGTGATGGCGATGAATTACCTGGCAATCCTGCTTTGCCCGTTTATCATCAATGTTTTTAAAGACCTTTTCCATATCGAAACCCAGCAATTCGCTTTTATCTTCAACATGGTGATCGCGCTGATAGCTGCCGCATGGGCATATATCAAACAGGATTCTTTCCTATTCAACGACAATTTTAAATCTGCATAATATCAAACCGTATCGAGCATGAAGAATAAAATTACAGAAGCCAACGTCAGCATGGTAATATCCAAGACCTTCAGCGGTCTGAACATGAATGCACTGAAATATCTGCTGCCGCTCTGGATGACGCCGCTTTCGGGTGTTACGATACGATGCACTTTTGCAGCAGTCGCTTTCTGGATTATCGGAATGTTTACAAAGCCGGAAACCTCTACGCGGAAAGAAAAGATATCCCTTTTCCTGTTAGGGGCGTTAGGTATCTATGGCTTTATGTTCTTCTACCTGATCGGACTGAGTAAGACAACTCCGGTTTCCAGCTCCATTTTCACCAGTCTCGAACCAATCTGGGTATTCATTCTTGCCGTAATCTTTTTCAAAGAAAAGATAACGAAGATGAAGGTTATCGGGATATTGATCGGGCTGGGAGGTGCCCTACTTTGTATCCTGACACAAAAGAGTGACGACCTGGCAGCCGACGCTTTTACCGGAAATATGCTTTGCCTGATGAGTTCGTTCGCGTATGCCGCCTACCTGATTATCAGTAACCGGATATTGAGCAAGGTCGGGGTGATAACTATGTTGCGATATACGTTTACAGGAGCTGCTTTTTCGGCCCTTATTGTGTCGACGGTAACCGGTTTCGATGCTAGGGTACTGGAATTACCTTTGCATTGGACACCTTTCCTTATTCTGATGTTCATCCTGATCTTTCCGACCGTCATCAGCTATTTACTCATCCCTATCGGCCTGAAATATCTGAGTACGACTCTGGTAGCCCTCTATGGTTATCTAATTTTGATTGTCGCCACCATCGTATCACTCACGCTGGGGCAGGACCGTTTCAGCTGGACACAACTGGTAGCCATATTACTCATCTGTTCCAGCGTTTACTTTGTCGAAATAGCAGAGAACAAAGAAAAAAAATAATTTTTTTCCGTTCTTTGTAACAACTTCTTTTCCGTTCCCGTCTATTTAATGAACGCTCTTCAATAGCGCGCATTGAAAGAGTCGGAAATAACGGAATTAAATAATGGTTAATACATAAGAAAGATGAAAAAATACATTGCAATCCTGATCCTCATTCTATCCTGCCAGGCAGGATACAGCCAAAGCATGGACAAACTGTTCAACGACTTTGCCAATCAGAAAAACGTAACCCGCGTCACAATCGGCCCGTTCTTGATGAAAATAAGCAGCTTGTTCACCGAGACGATGGGTGTGAAAAGCATCGAAGTCCTTTCTTTCGAGGAATGCGGTAGTACCGTCAAAAACGATCTCCGCACCGCCATCAAAAAACTGAAAGACCCGAATTACGAAACGATGGTCAATTCCAACGAAGGAGGTAGCCGTACGAAAGTAATGGTACGCATTGACAAAGATATCATCCGTGAACTGGTAATTCTGACAACCGACGGAGGCGATGATGCCCTGATCCGTATCAAAGGGAAAATCAAACCATCCGATATCGAAAAAGTAATAAACGACCACAAAGATGGATGTTGAAAGCTTTAAAAGGCTGTTCCTTCCTCTCCATCCCAAGCTCTTCCGGATCGCTTACGCATTAGTCGAAAACAAGTCCGATGCCGAAGATATCCTGCAAGATGCCTACTATAAATTGTGGAGCCGTCGGAATGAACTGGCCGATGTCCGGAATCCGGAAGCCTTCTGCGTGACGCTGGTCAAAAATCTTTGTCTCGATTTCCTTCGTTCTCCCCGTGCGGGCAGGCATGATGAAGATGTCACCGAAGCCGTCACCCTCTCGACAGATTCTTCTCCGGACAAAGAACTGGAAATGCAAGATAAAGTGGAGCAAGTCCGCCATCTCATCAACCGTCTGCCGGAAAATCAGCGGCAAGTCCTCCGGTTGAGAGGAATCGAAGACTGCTCGATAGATGAGATAGAACAGATCACCGGCCTGAGTGCCGTCAACATACGAGTGCTACTTTCCCGGGCACGAAAAATAATCCGGGAACAATTTGAAAAATATTATGCATACGAATATGAACGATAAAAATATAGACGAACTGATCAATAAAGCCCTCCAGGAAGAGCAGGCTTTACCCGAAGGACTTTCCCGCAGGCTGGAAGAGCAGATCGACGCCTGGGCTGCCACAGAGGAAAAGAAGACTCGTTCATTGACCCGTAGACGAACGTTATACTGGTTAAGCGGAGTCGCAGCCTCTATCCTGCTCTGCATCGGCTTTTTCCAATACGATGTACCGTCTTATGCTCCGGATCGGCTTCATGACACTTATACGAATCCGGAAGATGCCGCCGTTGCCGCCGAAAAGGCTTTGCTCCTGCTGTCACACAATCTCAATAAAGGTATCAGCCAGGTAAACGATGCAGGGCAGGAAATCGATAAAGTAAACAATATTTTAAACAAACATTTAAACGATTAATCTTATGAAATCCAAGAATATATTCCTAATCCTGTTTCTGTGCTGCACTAGCTTGTGCTTCGCCCAAGATAAATTATTCGAAAAATATGCCGATATGGATAATGTTACATCCGTCTTCATCTCCAAGAAAATGTTCGACATGATCCCTAATGTAGAAAGTGGTGGCCTTAACCTGATGAATCTGAAAGGAAAAATAAACAACCTCCAAATCGTCACTTCCGACAAGCGTGAAGTCCGGGACCAGATGCGAAAAGAATTCAGCAGCCTCATCAGCAAATCGCATGAAGAACTGATGCGAGTCAAGGACAACGATACACGTGCCTCTTTCTACATCGTCCAGAACGGTGAGCTAATCAACGAAATGATCATGCTGGCCGACACAGATTCGGACTATGTGGTCATCCGGATAACAGGCAAATTCACATTGGAGGATATACAGGAGGTGGCAAAAAGTTTTTCCAAAAACGATAAAAAAGAGGTAACGATCAGTTACAACTAAAACCAGAAAAGTATAAATATCCAAAAAAAATAATCATGCTTTTGTGAATACCTTAGTTCTGGTAGAACTAAGGCTGTTCTTGTCTGTTGTTTGCTACCGTGACAAAATTAGGTATATAAAACTACTGGATGTTTTCAAAAATGATATTAAAATTAGTCAAATTGATATTCTTTCAAAAAAAATATTCTCCTTTTTCCCTTCCAGAAGACTCCAATAACCTCTACAGATAAGCCAAAACCGATAATCAAGTCTACTTTTTTACAACTATCCGTACTGTATAGTTCATAGTTCTACCAGAACAAATTCAATTGCAATCTTAAATCATTAGCCTATGGAGAGAAGTAAATAACACACCTAAAAAGTTTTTGTAGAGAAAATTAGAGTATTTCAATTGTTAAATTAAATTTTAATATTATGACCAAATCAATATGCAGCAACTTACTGCCTAAAGCTGTACTATTATCAGTATTTTTAAGTCCCGGATATGTGATTTCAAAAGTTCATGCAAACACAGATTCCATCGGTGGTATAGAACAAACGGACGGTAAACTGTCCGGACGGGTTATCGACGCAAAAGGAGAACCTATACCAGGTGCAAACATTTCCGTCAAAGGTACCACCATCGGTACCATTACAGACATGGACGGTAATTTTTCTATAGATGTTAACCCTAATCAAATACTCACCATCAGTTTCATCGGATATGAAACAAAAACAATCCCTGTCTCCAACCAGAAAACATTAAATGTTGTCTTGAAAGAAACAGTAAACCAGCTGGACGAACTTGTTGTCGTTAGCTACGGTACACAGAAAAAAAGGGATTTAACCGGATCTGTTTCCAAGATAGATGCAGGAGAATTAGAAAGTTTTCCTGTAGGACAATTTGCTCAAAAACTTCAAGGACAGGTAGCAGGTGTACAAATCAACCAATCTACAGGACAACCGGGTAAAGGCATGGGATTCCGTATCCGTGGTGCAGCTTCTATCAATGGTGGCAGTTCCCCTTTATTCGTGGTCGATGGAATCCCTGTCAATATGGACCTAAGCAGTATAAATCCAGATGAAATCGAAACCTTTTCCATCCTGAAAGATGCTGCTGCCACTTCTTTGTATGGATCACGTGCAGCCAATGGCGTCGTACTGATCACAACAAAAAGAGGAAAACAAGGCAAAACTCAAGTGGATGTGAATGCTTCATTCGGTATCCAGACTTTAAAGGGATTAAAGACTCCGGATGTTATGAATGGGGAAGAATTTGCTCAATACAAAAAAGAATACTACGAAGATGCAGCCAGATATGAAGGTTATACCGGTGGAGTTCCGGAACAATATCAAAATCCATCCCAATACGGTGCCGGAACTAACTGGTATGACTTACTAACACGAAACGCCGCTACACAGAATTACAGTATCAGTGTGACAGCCAATAAAGACAAGTTCAATACAGCTATCGTATTAGGCTACTTCCGCCAGGATGGTGTCATGTACAACTCTAATTTCGAACGTTACTCTTTACGTGCGAACAACGATTATCAAGTAAATGACCGCTTAAAATTAGGACTGAACATAGCTCCCACCTTACAAATCAAAAATAACCAAAATACAGACGGAGGTTGGCAGATACTAAGTGCTGCGTTCTTGGCTGACCCGACTGTAAATCCCTACGATGAAAACGGAGAACCTATTCTTTCTCTAAACTCTCCGGGAATGTTCCCTCAACCTAACTGGATACGTGTTTTACATGAAAAAACAAGTAAAACACAGGATTTGGCTTTATTAAGCAATGCTTTTGCTGAACTGGATATATGGAATGGTATCAAATATAAATTCCAGGCTGGTTTCGATTTAGGTGCCAAAAACTATAGAGATTTTACACCTTCGACAGCCGGTGGAGCCATGTTTACTGCTTCACCTAAGAAAGCAAGCGGACAATATAACACCAACTTCCACTATAGTTGGACTATTGAAAATATGTTGATGTATAACCATAAATTCGGAGACCACAACATAGATGCACTGGTCGGTTATAGTGCACAAAAATATTCCAACGAATATAACCAACTGACAGCAACCGACTTTCCAAGTGATGATATTCCTTGGATGGGTGCCGGTGCTACAAAAAACGGTGACAACAACATCGAGCAATGGGCGTTAGCCTCTGTCATTGCACGCGCGAATTATAGCTTCAAAGACCGCTATTTACTCCAGGCGACATTCCGCCGGGATGGTTGCTCCCGTTTTGGGGCAGGCAATAAATATGCAAATTTTCCTTCCATATCCGCCGGATGGATTGTATCTGACGAAGCCTTCATGGAACCGATAACCAATGTTATGAATTACCTGAAAATAAGGGCCAGTTATGGACTAACCGGTAACTATAATATTGGTAATTACCGATATATTGCAGGAGTTAGCACTTATAACTATGTCTTGGGTGGCTCTTTAGCTCCGGGAAAAGGATTAGGTAATTTAGGGAACAATGCTCTTACTTGGGAAGAAACAAAGCAACTGGACTTAGGTGTCGATATCGGTTTCCTAAACGATCGTATCTATTTGATGTATGACTATTATAATAAAAAAGTCGATGGACTTTTGTATCAGGTCGATATCCCAAGAGCTTCCGGCTTTTCCAACATTTATTCCAATATCGGTGATTACAAAGCATGGGGACATGAAATCACTTTGCAATCTCGTAATCTTGTCGGTGATTTCAAATGGACTACCAACTTGAATATAGCCTTCAACCGGAATGAAATAACCAAAATGGGAACAAACAACACCCCAAAAGGTGGATACTCCAATCAGGAAGATTTCAACCGCTTAGCAGTAGGAGAACCTATCGGTATATTCATGGGATATGTATTTGACGGCGTATATATGACCGAAGAAGAGTTTAATTCCCAGCCAAAGCACGCTTCATCTGAGATCGGAACGGTCCGCATGAAAGATGTCAGTGGTCCTAACGGTGTTCCTGATGGTATAATCGACAACAATGACCGTGTAAAAATCGGTGATCCGAACCCGGATTTCATTTATGGTATGACAAATGAATTTTCCTGGAAGAACTTCGATCTGAGTATTCTGATCAGTGGACAGGTAGGTGGTGACATCATCAATTCAAACTACGAGCATACTTTGAATATCGACGGTTGTTTCAATGTATTGAAAAAAGTTGCCAACCGTTGGCGCTCTCCAGAAAATCCAGGTGACGGACAGGTTCCAAGAACAAAAGCCGGTACCACGGAATTATTCCGCTTCAATAATAGCAGTTGGGTATATGATGCTTCCTATTTGACCATAAAGAATATCACTCTAGGCTACACGATTCCAATCAAACCTAGCCAGTACCTCTCTAAACTCCGAGTATATGTAACAGCCCAGCAGTTAGTAACATTCACTAAATACCCTGGTATGAACCCGGAAATAGCCATGAATGAAGATATGGGATGGAGTGGCTTAGGAGTAGACCGTACGACTTACCCAGTTCCAAGAACATTCAGTATCGGATGTAATATCTCATTCTGATAGGAAAACAAATTATAAATTTAAAACGAAAGATCATGAAAAAGATATTTAGTTTAGTTGTTGCATTGTTGACTTTGGCTTCTTGTTCGGAAGATTTCCTGAATCTGACACCTCAATATTATCCAAATGATGCGACATTCTTTAAAACTCAGGAGCAATTCACTCAAGCAGTGAACGGAGCCTATTCCGCTCTACGGGGAGTATCGGCAAGACAAGGATACCTGATGGGAGAAATGCGTTCCGACAATACACATTACACCCGCTATAAAGCAGACCGTGGTCTACACATCTTGTATCGTGAAAACATAGCGGATTTTATTGTAGATGACCAGAACCAATGGACAAATGAAATGTATTATGCATGTTATACGGGCATTTCAAGAGCCAACACCATTCTGAACCGCATTGAAGGGACGACTTTTCCCGATGATTTCAAAAATAAAACGATCGGAGAAGCTAAATTCATCCGTGCCTTCATGTATTTCCAATTGGTGCAATGCTATGGAGACGTCCCTTTGCATCTGGAAGAAGTGACAGGAGCGGACAACGCATTCTTACCTCGTTCATCTGTTAACGATATCTATACAGCCATCGTTGATGATGTGAAAGATGCCATAGAGAAACTTCCGACAGTCAAATTTCCGCAAAACGGTGCTGCAACCAAAGGAGCTGCCAAAATGCTCTATGCTTATGTATTAATGACAAAACCAGATCGGGATTATGCAACAGCGGAAGCGCAGTTGAAAGATGTCATGAATATGGGATATGAATTACTTCCCAATTATGCCGATATATACGACACATCCAAAAAGAACGGAAAAGAATCGATCTTCGAAATCCAGTATCAAATGGGAGATCAGGGACAGCAAAGTGATTGGTTATACTACTTTATTCCCAAAACAACGAATGCGGAAATTATTACAGGCGTTCCGGATTGTAGTACGTTACTGACAGGAGGCTGGAATGTTCCGACACCAGAAATGATCGCTTCTTACGAACCTGGAGACCTGCGTGTCGACCCATCTATCGCAGTTGCAGTCGGTACACTGGATGCGGCAAACGCTTTAGTCGTAGCTGATGTACTAAAAGTCGGTGATCCCAAAATCAATGATTACCCAGTTAATTATCCGTTTATCAATAAATACCGTCACGCACACTCCAAAATAGAAAATACAGACGATAACTGGCCTGTTTACCGTTATGCGGACTGTCTGTTATTGTTAGCTGAATGTCTGGTAGAACAAGGACGTGCAGGAGACGCAGCACCCTATGTCAATCAAGTACGTGCACGTGCAGGTTTACCTGCTGTTACAACAATCAATGCCGAGGTGGTTGCCAATGAGCGACGTCACGAACTCGCATTTGAAAACCATCGTTGGTATGATTTATTGAGAACAGGAAAAGCTATTGAAGTAATGACCGCCTACGGAAAATATATCAAAACGATTGATACGGAACTTCCTGAACGTACCTATCAGATAAAGCCGGAATATTTGCTTTATCCGATACCTTACAACGAGTTGCAATTAAATGACCAGCTCAAACAAAATCCAGGTTATTAATTATCATATTAACAAAAAGACCTTTACTTTTGTAGTAGAGGTCTTTTTACTATTAGCACTATGAATACACAACGTATTATCAGAAACTTTATATATACCGTCGCAGGAGGTATCCTGTCTCTTGGAATAGCTAGTTGCAGTGGTAACAAAATGGAAACAACAGACAGTTTTTCCACTCTGGAAGCCCAGTTTCTCAATCCTTCATCCGAGTACCGTACAGCCCCCTTTATGGTTTGGAACGGAAAAGTTACAAAAACTGAAATAGACCGCATGCTGAAAGATTTTAAAGATGCCGGCTGCGGAGGAGCATTTATTCACCCTCGTCCAGGCATGATCACGGAATATATGTCGGACGAATGGCATTCCCTCTACCGCTATGCCGTCGATAAAGGGAAAGAGATAGGATTGGACATTTGGATCTACGATGAAAATTCCTATCCCAGCGGCTTTGCCGGAGGACATGTTCCCGAAGAGATGCCCGAATCCTACAACCAAGGACAAGGACTTGCGTTGACAAAAACAGATCTTCTGCCTGACAAGACAGACGAATATTTCATTATTCTCAAAAAAGAAGGGGACAAATGGGCGGATATCACGAACGCCCTGAGCCAGCATAAAAAAGCAAAAGGAGAATATTACCTCTACAAAAAGACATATTTAGGCAAATCGGACTGGTACGGAGGGTATTCTTATGTAGACCTGCTCGTACCCGGTGTAACTGAAAAGTTCATCGACCTCACGATGAAAGGATACGAAAAAACAATAAAGGACGAATTCGGAAAATCTGTTTTCGGTATCTTCACAGATGAGCCCAACATCAGCAGTCCCGGAGGCTTGCGCTGGACGCCAGACTTGTTCGAAGTATTCCGGAAACAGTGGGGATACGATCTAAAACCACTCCTTCCCCTTCTGAACGAAGAGACGGGCAATTGGAAACAGGTACGTCATAACTATATGGAAACCCTGTTGCAAATGTTTGTCGACCGCTGGTCCAAACCTTGGCATAACTACTGCGAGACGAACAACCTGAAATGGACCGGACACTATTGGGAACACGGTTGGCCGCAGATGAACGACGGACCGGACAATATGGCAATGTACGCCTGGCATCAGATACCCGCTATTGACATGCTGTTCAACCAGTTCGACGAAACTAACCCACAAGCACAATTCGGCAATATCCGTGCAGTAAAAGAATTGCGCAGTGCCGCCAACCAAACAGGCTGTAACCGTACCCTC
>ULJF01033407.1_pt1 | contig 12577 bp, 10 predicted proteins | sample 1950821 | NCBI WGS metagenome assembly ULJF01 (sample SAMEA4835466, study PRJEB28245) | human gut metagenome | biome: gut microbiome; material: fecal sample | place: Denmark | collected 2008 | reverse complement strand
ATCCTCGTGTCACTGGTTCGATTCCGGTTCTAGGCACTTATTTATACCATAGGTATTACGTTATGTAGTATCTATGGTTTTTTTGTATCCCAATAATAAATAACAGTAAATAAAAGATGAGAGTGTAACAATGAATTGGAATGAAGATAAGAGTATAAAGATGAATTTAGATAAAACGGGAAAATCGGATAAAACAGGAACTACAAATAAGGATATTAAATATGATGATATATTATTGAATGGCAATGCAGGAACTACAAATAAAAATTCAGGCATTAAACCGAATGTTAAATATAATGATATATTGTCTAAGTTAGATAAATATAAAGATGAAAATATAGTACCTATGCATATGCCGGGGGCTAAGAGAAATAAAGAATTAATTGAGTTATATATGGGTGATATGGGAAATCCATATGAGAAAGATATAACGGAGATTAATGGTTTTGATAATATGCACAATGCCGAAACTATTATTAAAGATGCGTTTGATGAGGCGGCGGAGCTTTATGGAGCTGATGAGAGCTGGTATCTGGTAAATGGAAGCACTGCAGGTAATATGTCGGCAATATGCGGAGTTACCCATAAAAATGATGTTGTTATAATGGCAAGAAACTGTCATATATCAGTTTATAATGCAGTTATCCTCAATGAACTGAATCCTGTGTATATTTATCCAGAATATGATGAGAAATATGGGTATTATAAGGGGATAACATTAAAAGAAATTAAGGACATTGTGGATAAATACAGCTCAGACCATGACAGAAATGATATTAAAGCCGTGATACTTACATCACCAACTTATGAGGGAAATGTATCTGATATTAAATCAATAGCAGAGTATCTTCATCAATATAATATTCCATTGATTGTTGATGAGGCTCATGGTGCACATTTTAATTTCTCGGAAAGCTTTCCACAGTCAGCAGTTAAGTGTGGAGCTGATATAGTAATTAACAGTGTGCATAAGACACTTCCATCGCTTACACAGACTGCACTTATTCATATTAATTATGGAATAGTTGATGTAGAACGTATAAGAAGGTATTGGAACATATACCAGTCGACAAGTCCATCGTATATATTAATGTCTTCCATAGCAAGAAGCTTAAGCATTGTTAAGAATGACGGTGATAAATTATTTGCTGAATATGTTGATAAGCTCACTATTTTAAGAAATGGATTGTCAGAATTAAAGCATATCAGGTTAATAAAGACGGATGACATATCAAAGCTTGTATTAGGATATAAAGATGCAAAATGGTTATATGACACTCTATTTTATAAATATAAAATCCAGCTTGAAATGTCATCTATAAAATATGTAATAGCGATGACATCAATATTTGACTCGCAGGAGTATTATGATAGATTTCTTGCGGCATTAAAAGAGATAGACGAAGAATTAGATAATAGAGTTCTTGCGGCATTAAAGGAGATAGACGAAGAAATAGATGAGAGTAGGAGTAAATATAATAATAGAAGTAAAGATGAGATTTTAATTAATGATGAGGATAATAGTAATAAGATAAATGTTGCTGATTTCAGGGATGAGCAGGCTTTGACAATTGCACAAGCATTTAACAGGCGTGATTTATCAGGTTGTGATGAAATTCAGATGAATAATGAGAAGATATATGGTAAGATAAGTGGAGAGTCAGTGTATGTATATCCACCGGGAATACCGATATTGTGTCCGGGAGAGGTTATTACACGAAAGATTATTGCAATACTTCAGGCGGCTGGTGAGGCAGGTCTGGAGGTTGTAGGTGTAAAAGAAGGAGCTTTGTTATGCCTGAGATAGCATTTTTAATGGGAAAAAGTTCAAGTGGTAAAGATAATATATTTAAGGCTTTAGTTGGTGATAAGGAGCTAAATCTTAAGACTGTTATTATGTATACAACAAGACCTATGAGAGCTGGAGAAAAAGAAGGTGTAGAGTATTATTATGTAGATAATGAGAAGGCATTGGAGCTTGAAGCGGCGGATAAAGTAATAGAGATGCGGATATATAACACAGTGTATGGAGAGTGGAAGTATTTTACAGTTGATGATGGGCAGATCAAGCTTGGAAGCGGTGACAAGTACATTGTTATAGGTACTATTGAGGCTTACAATAAATTTTGTGCATACTTTGGAAAAGATGCAATATTACCGATATATATAGAAGTCGATGATGGAATAAGGCTTATGAGAGCTATCAACAGGGAACAGAAGCAGGAAGTACCACAGTATGAGGAAATGTGCAGGCGTTTTCTTGCAGACAGTAAAGATTTCTCGGAGGAAAAGATTAAGGAAGCCGGAATTAATCAGAGATTTAGCAACGATGGAACAATAGAGGATTGTATAAGGGACATCAAAGAGGCAATTAAACAGCAGCTTTTATAAATGCAGTAAGAGTGAGTTGGCTTGAATTGTATTAATGATATTTATATGATACAATTACATGATGGTGGACACGAAAGAGAGTAAAGTTATGGATATAAAGATTAATGATATACAGACATCATCTTCAGTTCAGCAGGTGAAGAATACAGAGAGTACGGACAGTAGTTTTAAGTTTACTCTTATTAGTAATATAGAAGAAAAGGATCTTCAGGAAAAGCTTGGCAGTATGATGGAACAGATTACTGAGCAGGGTGAGAAGATTGCAAAGCATATGGATATTAAGGATATGCGAAAGTACAGGGAGCTTGTTAAGGGGTTTCTTAATGAGGTTGTTAACCGTTCCCATAAGTTCTCAAGAGAGAACTTTCTTGATAGACGAGGCAGACACAGAGTATATGGTATTGTTAAACTTGTGGATAAGAATCTTGATGAGCTGGCAGGAGAACTTGTTAAAGAAGAGAAAAATCATCTTGAGATTGTAGGAAGAATTGATGATATCAGGGGTTTATTGCTTGATATATCAGCATAAGATTGGAGTATATAATGAGCACATTTTCAGATATTTATGGATACGATACAATTAAAGAGCATTTACAGAACGCAATTAAATTAGATAAGGTATCACACGCTTACATTATCAATGGAGGGCTTGGTGCTGGAAAGAAGATGATTGCCAAGATATTTGCAAAAGCATTACAGTGTGAGGCAGAAGGCGATAATAAGCCTTGTAATAAATGTCATTCCTGTATACAGACAGAGTCAGGCAATCAGCCTGATATAATATGGGTACGACACGAGAAGCCTGCAAGTATAGGTGTAGATGATGTAAGAGATCAGATAATATCAGATATGCTTATTAAACCATACTCAAGCCGTTATAAGATATACATTATAGATGAGGCTGAGAAGCTTACAGTGCAGGCACAGAATGCACTTCTTAAGACTATAGAAGAGCCACCAGCGTATGGTATTGTTATATTTCTTACGACTAACGCAGACATTTTCTTACAGACTATTATATCAAGATGTGTGCTTCTTGATTTAAAGCCATTAAAGGAAAGCGTAGTTATGGATTATCTTAAGGATAACTATGACGTGTCAGAATATGAACGTAAGTTTGCGGCTGATTTTGCACAGGGTAAGATTGGACGTGCTAAGACTATTATAGAAAGTACGGAATTCGCACATTTAAAGAATGATGTTATGCACGTTATCAAGAATGTGAAGGATATGACGGCGGCAGACATAATGGCAGTTGTTAAAGATGTGACTAATTACAAGCTTACAATAGACGATTATCTTGATCTTATGGCTATGTGGTTCAGGGACGTGCTTATGTTTAAGAGTACCAATGATACGAATTATCTAATATTTAGTGATGAGATTTCGCTTATCAAATCGCAGGCTGAGGTTATGTCATACGAAGGAATTCAGGATATACTTAATTCTATAGATAAAGTAAAGGTAAGACTTAAGGCCAATGTTAATTTTGACTTATGCATAGAACTTCTTATTATGGCTATGAAAGAGGATATGTAGGCAGTTAGTGAATAATTGGCTGATGTTAGGAATTAATATTTGGCAGGATTGGAGATTAAAAATAGATGACTAAAGTTGTTGGTGTTAGATTCAGGCAGGTGGGCAAAATATATTTCTTTGCACCGGGACAGTATAATGTTGAGGTTGGTCAGCACGTTATTGTTGAAACAGCAAGAGGAATTGAGTATGGCCACGTTGTTCTTGGTGAAAGAGAGGTTGAGGATTCAGCAGTTGTACAGCCGCTTAAGGCTATTATCAGAATATCGACACCTGATGATGATGAAAGGGAAGCTAAGAACAGGGAAAAGGAAAAAGAAGCGTATAAGATATGTCTTGAGAAGATTAAGAAGCATAATCTTGAAATGAAGCTTATAAAGGTTGAGTATACATTTGACAATAATAAAGTATTGTTCTACTTTACAGCGGATGGAAGAATTGATTTCAGAGAGCTTGTAAAGGATCTGGCAGCAGTATTTAAGACAAGAATTGAACTTCGTCAGATTGGTGTAAGAGATGAAACTAAGATATTAGGCGGAATTGGTTCTTGTGGAAGACCATTGTGCTGTGCAACATATATGCCAGAGTTCATACCAGTGTCAATTAAGATGGCAAAGGAACAGAATTTATCGCTTAATCCATCAAAGATATCGGGTGTGTGTGGAAGACTTATGTGCTGTCTTAAGAATGAGCAGGAAACTTACGAGGAGCTTAACAGCAACCTTCCTAATGTGGGAGATTATGTTACTACACCTGAGAAGTTAAAGGGTGAGGTATCAAGCGTTAATGTGTTAAGACAGCTTGTTAAGGTAATTGTCACACTTGATGGAGATGAGAAAGAGATAAGAGAGTATCCTGTTGCTGAGCTTAGATTTAAGCCTAAGAGAAGAAACGACAGAATGAATATAGATGATAAAGAGTTAAAAGAACTCGAAGAGCTTGAGAAAAAGGAAGGAAAAGCCCATATTAATGATGACTGATGCTAAGATTAATGCAGGTATTAATGCCAATGAGAGAATTGATGACTTATGCAGGGATAATCTCAGACTAATCCAGAATACAGATGTGTTCTGTTTTGGAATGGATGCTGTGTTGTTGTCTACATTTGCGAAGGCCGGAAAGAACCAGAAGGTGCTTGATATGGGTACTGGAAATGGTGTAATACCAATTCTTATGCAGGCGAAAAATCCAGGCAGTATGTATACAGGCTTGGAAATTCAGGATATCAGTTATGACCTTGCTGTCAGAAATGTTGAACTTAATAGTCTGTCAGACAAGGTTAATATTGTAAAAGGTGATATTAAAGAAGCTTCACATATTTTAGGTGGGGCTTCTTTTAATGTGGTTACAAGCAATCCACCATATATGAATGAAAATCACGGAATTGTTAATCCTGAGAGTGCCAAGGCAATCGCAAGACACGAGCTTCTATGCAGTCTTGAGGACGTTGTAAGGGAAGCTTCAAAGTGCCTTAAGGTTAAGGGACATATGTATATGGTTCACAGACCATCAAGACTTGTAGATATATTTACTTCTATGAAGAATAACCACCTTGAGCCAAAGCGTATAAGGCTTGTGTATCCGCATATAGATAAGCCAGCTAATATGGTGCTTATAGAGGCGGTAAAGGGCGGACGTTCACAGCTTATAGTGGAAGAACCACTTATTGTATACAATAGCGATGGAAGTTACACGGAAAAACTTTTAAAAATGTACAATTAGTATGAATTTAAGAGAGGAGCAGTATGGAAGATAATATTACAGATATTGATTATGATAGTGTGCAGGCACTTGAAGAATTTAATGGCTCTCATAATAATAGCGGAGTTGGGCAGTTATATTTGTGTGCAACTCCGATTGGTAATCTTGAGGATATTACGTTCAGGGTGTTAAGGATATTAAAGGAAGTTGATATTATTGCGGCGGAGGATACGAGAAACAGCATAAAGCTGCTTAATCATTTTGAGATTAATACGCCGATGACAAGCTATCATGAATATAACAAGTATGATAAGGCAAAGGTGCTTGTTGAGAAGATGCTTAAAGGAATGTCAGTCGCTGTAATAACTGATGCTGGAACACCTGGAATATCTGACCCGGGAGAGGAGCTTGTAAGGCAGGCACTTGCATCAGGAATTAAGGTATCATCAGTTCCTGGTGCGGCAGCGTGTATAACGGCACTTACAATGTCGGGACAGGCAACAAGACGTTTTGCATTTGAAGCATTTCTTCCGGCGGACAAGAATGAGCGTAAAGACATATTAAAAGAGCTTGAAGATGAAACAAGAACAATGATTATATACGAAGCTCCACACAGGCTTTTAAAGACACTTAAAGAGCTTTCTGAGGTGTTAGGAGGAAGCAGGGCAGTTACTATATGCAAGGAACTTACCAAACGCTATGAGAATAGTATGGTTACAACGCTTGCAGAGGCGTGCAGTTATTATGAGAATAACCAGCCAAGGGGCGAGTATGTTCTTGTAATTGCTGGAAAAGACAGAAATGAGCTTAAAGAGGAAGCACAGGCACAGTGGCTTACTATGTCTGAGCAGGAACACGTTGATATGTATATAGCACAGGGACTTGATAAAAAAGAGGCTATGAAGGCAGCAGCCAGGGACAGGGGCGTATCTAAGAGGGATATATATAATAAGCTTCTGGGAAATTAGTTCTTAAAAGAAAAAATGTTACACAAATGTTAAAAACTTATATAAAAGAGTGATTAAAAGAGAGTCTTAGCTAAAATAAATTTAAGAGTAAATTTTAAAATTATAGGTGGAGTGGTACAAATCCCCTTCTTTATCAGATAATATTTCTGGTAAGGAAGGGGATTTCTTATCTTCTAATCTTCTATTGTATGTTCATTGATAATTGCCTTAATGGCCTTATAAAGGTAAGGCTTGAGCCTGTCAATATCAGCTGGTTCTTTGTAAAGGATTGAGCTGTAGCATGTTGAGCTTATAAGCTCGACAATCATAAACAGCATAATCTCGGGCTCGTTGAGGTTAAGACCAGAGTCTTCAAGCATTTCATAGTAGATATCTTTAAAATTAATGTCGTCATCAGCGACATTGGTTGTAAGAGCCTCTTTAAATATTCCCCATGACAGGTTCTTTGATATAAATGTAAGAAGTGTCTGGTTGGTGTTAAGCACATTAATTATGTGGTCAGCAATAAATATAATCTCCTCGGTAAATGTAATTGTAAACGAATGGTCATTAATCTGCTGTTCTTTTATATGAAGTTCTAATGCATTCACTGCATTTTTAAAGAGCTTGCTTGCCTCGTGAGAAACGAGCTTATTTCTTATATCATATTTATCTTTGAAATACAGATAAAAAGTGCCCTTGGCAATTCCAGCTTTCTGTGAAATCTCGGCAATTGATGTCTTGGAAACACCCTGCGTTGTAAAGAGCTTAAAAGCTGTATCTAAGAGGGAAGTCCTTTTCTGTTGTTTGTTGTTCTCAAGTTTTCCCATAAAATCTCCAATCTAATGCAGGCATAATATTAGTTGTTCTGTCAATTAATATTCTACCATGTTGAAAATAAAAAATCTATAAAAAAATGACTTTTAGTCATTTTGAGTATTGACTATCGGTCATTTTGTGCTAGAATAACACTTGCAAAGAAAATGACCAAAAGTCATATTTGAGAGATCACGGTCATATGTATTGAATTGATAATAAATGTAATTAATTAAGAGAGTTATTAATTATTGAGAGGTTATCAGTCCAATCAAAGTAAAATTACGTCGCAGACGTAGAAATGAGGCGAGTTATGGAAAAGTTTGGAAAAGTAATTGTTAAACTCAGAATTCCAATTCTTATTCTGAGTTTCCTGCTTCTTATTCCATCTGCAATCGGATACTTTAATACAAGAGTTAATTACGATATTCTGTATTATCTTCCGAATGAGATAGAGACTATGCAGGGTCAGGACATTCTTATGGATGACTTCAATAAGGGTGCATACGCGATGGTCGTTGTCCAGAATATGGATACGAAGTCTACTGACAGACTTATTAAGAAGGTAGAGAATGTAGACCACGTTGCACAGGTTATTTCTTACACAGGAATAGTTGGTGAAGATGTTCCATCTGAGATTGTTCCATCAAAATTCAGAAAGTATTTCGAGAATGACAGCACAGATACAACTTTATTTGCAATATTCTTCGATAATACAACTTCAAGTGATGATACTATGAATGCTATCATACAGATAAGAGAGCAGACAGAGGGTCAGGCCTTTATAAGTGGTATGTCAGCAGTAGTTACGGATACTAAGAATCTTTCGGAGAAAGAGACACCACTTTATGTACTTATAGCAGTAGTTCTTGTATGTATCGTGCTTGCTATATTTATGGATTCATTTCTTGTACCAGTATTCTTTATGATAAGTATAGGAATGGCAATTGTATACAACCTGGGTTCTAACATTTTATTAGGTGAGGTTTCATATATAACTAAAGCTCTTGCGGCTGTACTTCAGTTAGGTGTTACACTGGATTATTCAATCTTCTTATGGCACAGCTACAAGGAAATGAAGGAAATATATCCGGATGACCACAAGGAAGCGATGGCAGTTGCCATTAGTAATACACTTACATCCGTAGTTGGTTCTTCTATAACAACAGTTGCAGGTTTCATTGCACTTTGCTTTATGAGCTTCACACTTGGTCTTGACCTTGGTATCGTTATGGCAAAGGGTGTTGTATTCGGTGTTATCGGTTGTGTAACAATCCTTCCATCATTGATACTTACATTTGACAGGGCATTAGAGAAGACAATGCATCGTGAGATTATGCCAAACTTCGATAAGCTTGCTACATTTATAGTAAACCACTCATGGATATTTGTAATTGTCTTTGTTGTATTATTAGGACCTGCTATATATGGACAGAATCATACATCAGTATATTATGATTTGTCTGATACACTTCCAGATGACCTTGCCTGCTCACAGGCTAATAAGAAGCTGGAAGAAAACTTTGATATGAATTCAATCTATATGATACTTGCTGACTCTAGTATGTCTACAGATACAGCTAACGAAATGCTTGATAAGTTAGGTGATGTAGACGGTGTACAGTTCGCACTCGGACTTGACACAGCACTTAAGTCTGGTATTCCACAGGAATTCTTACCGGCTAAGACAGTATCAGAGCTTAAGGGTGAAGATTATCAGATAATGATGATTGCTACAGATTACAAAATAGCATCAGATGAAATTAACAATCAGATTAGTAAGGTGAATGATATTGTAAAGTCTTACGATTCTAAGGCAATGGTAGTTGGTGAAGCTCCTTGTACCAAGGATCTTATCACTATAACAGATAAGGACTTTAAGACAGTCAGTGCGGTATCGATAGTAGCTATATTTGTTATTATCCTGTTCGTACTTAAATCAATATCGCTTCCAATTATACTTGTTTCAGCAATCGAATTTGCTATATTTGTTAATATGGGTATTCCATATTTTACGCATACACAGATACCATTTATTGCATCAGTAGTTATCGGTACTATCCAGCTTGGTGCAACAGTCGATTATGCTATTCTTATGACAACAAGATATAAGAAGGAAAGAAGCCAGGGATACGCTAAGAAGGAAGCAATTCAGATAGCTCTTTCAACATCAATACCATCAATTATTGTTAGTGCACTTGGTTTCTTTGCCGCAACATTTGGTGTTGGATGTATAGCTTCAGTTGATATGATTGGTTCGCTTTGTACACTTATGGCACGTGGTGCAATTATAAGTATGTTCGTAGTTATCTTCATACTTCCATCATTGTTTGTATTATGTGATAAGCTCATTATCAATACAAGTATAGGATTTAAGCCTAAGAAGAATCAGGATATGTAATCAGAAAGATGTATGAACGGGTCAAAGGTGTATATGCCGTAACAGATATAAGAATATATCAGGAAGTAAGAAAATGGAGGAATAGTTATGGTTAAGAAGACTTTATTTAAATATAGTTCAGTATTATTAAGTGTTGTTCTTATTGCTTCAACACTTACAGGCTGTGGCACTAGCACAGCATATAATCAGACAGGCAGTGAGGTTGCAATAAGCAGTGAGGCTGCTTCTAATACAGAGAATATTATAACAAATGCTATTAAGAACGAGCTTTCAATATCAAATACAAGTACATTAAAGACAAATACAAGAGACGAGATGGTATATGTATTTGATAAGGCAGACGGAACTCAGGATCACGTTCTTGTAACAGAAAAGGTTACTGATTCTAAGGGCGAAACAACAACTAACCAGAGCACATCTGATAAGACTGCTCCTGTTTCAATAAAGGTTACTTACAAGTTAAATGGTGTTGAAACTAAGCCAGAAGATATGATTGGCAAGAGTGGTAAGGTTACTATCAGATATGACTATACTAACAATGAGAAGAAGAATATAACAGTTAATGGAAAGTCACAGACAGCTTATGTTCCATTTACTATGATTACAGGAACACTTCTTCCAACAGATAAGTTCAGTAATGTAGAAGTTACTAACGGCAAGGTAAGCAAGGTTGGCGATAATATCATTGCACTTGGTATGGCTATGCCAGGCTTAAAGGATACTTTAAACCTTAAGTTTGATGGTGAAAGCCTTGATATGGATATTCCAGAATACTTTGAAATATCAGCAGATGTAGAGGATTTCGAGCTTGATATGTCTATGTCAGTTGCTACAACAAGCACACTTAATGATATAGATACAGATGATTTCTCACTTGCTAAGCTTGAAGATAAGATGAATGAGCTTCAGTCAGCAGCTGACCAGCTTACAGATGGAACAGTTACTCTCCAGAATGGTACACAGACACTTTCTGACAGTATTCCAGCACTTACAGATGGCGTGAACCAGTTAAATGATGGTGCAAGCCAGCTTAAAGATGGTATCTATGCTTATACAGATGGTGCTACAGCTCTGGCAGCAGGTGCAGGACAGCTTAAGGATGGTATCAGTGCATACACAGCAGGAGCTAACCAGCTTGGTGCAGGTGCAGGACAGTTACAGTCAGGTTTAAAGACTTATACTGATGGTGTAGGAGCACTTAATGCAGGTTCAGGCACATTACAGAGTGGTCTTTCAACATATACAGGCGGTGTTGCCAGTGCGGCAGCAGGTGCAGTTTCATTACAGACAGGTTTAAAGGCTTATACAGATGGTGTTGCTAGTGCAGAGGCAGGAGCTTCACAATTAAATGAAGGAATAAAGAGCATTAAGACAGCACTTATTGGAAATGTTGTTAAGGAACTTGCAGCTAATTCAACAGCTTATAAGATGAATTCTGTAGCAGACTCAACAGGAAAGACTGTTATGGAGCAGGCAGCTGATTTACAGAAATTAGGAACAGCATTAGGTCTTAGTGATGTAACTATAGCAACAGACCTTAGTGATCTGGGTAAGAAGAGCAGTAGTGAGGCAGCAACAGATATATCAGCTTATTTTGTAAAGTATCTTACAGCTTATACAACTAATATAATAACAGAGACATATACAGAAGCTATGACAAGCGGTAAGCCATATTCTCCACAGGTATCACAGGCTGGTTCAAAGGATTATGTATATGTTAACCAGTTAGGACTACTTATTAAGGCTGCTGGTAATATAGGGGCTTCAAGTGCATTAGATGCAGTTGTTAGCAATCTTAGCAATAATGAAACTATTAATGCAGCATTAAAGCAGCTTACAGAAGGAAGCCAGTCATTAACAGACGGACTTGGTGAACTTGTTAAGAATAACGATACACTTAACGCAGGTGCATCACAGCTTAATGCAGGACTTGCACAGCTTAGTGGTAACAATGATACACTTAATGGTGGTATAGCACAGATAAGCGCAGGACTTGCACAGCTTAGCGATAACAATGATACACTTAATGGTGGTATAGCACAGATAAGTGCAGGACTTGCACAGCTTAACGACAATAATGATGCACTTAACGGTGGTATTGAACAGATAGCTGGTGGTTTCAGCACACTTAATTCTAACAATGAAGCTTTAAGAAGTGGTTCTACACAGCTTGCTGATGGAACATCAACACTTAAGTCATCTTCTGTAACTTTAGCAGATGGCGTAACACAGCTTAATGATGGTGCTATAACACTTAAAGATGGTATGGCAGAATTCAATGAGACAGGTATTAAGGCTATTACAAGTCTTGTTGGAGATGATGCTGATACAGCAGTAGATACAATCAAGGAAGTAATCAAGCTTGGTCAGAATTACAACACATTCCTTGGTAAATCAGATGGTAAGGACAATTCAGTAACATTTATATATAAGACAGCTGAATTAACTAAATAAGCTTACTTTTCCAAAACTCTCATATATAAATTATGCCGGACAGGTCGGCGGAAAGATTAATAATCTTTCAAAAAACCCCACAGAAATTCATATCTGTGGGGATTTTACTATGCAGTCAGTGCGTTAAATGTTATGCGGTTATACAGCATAGCTATATGTTAATATAATTACATAGACATTATAAATGCTATGATATGCTTTTAAAATAATCTTCAAGCCTTGTAAATGTCTTAATAAGTACGGCGGCTTCATCTTCGCTTAAATTGTCAGTTATATGTTTAATCATATCCTGATGAAATCTCATATGGTGAGTGTATGCCGCATTACCCTT
>ULJF01008939.1_pt1 | contig 13314 bp, 10 predicted proteins | sample 1950821 | NCBI WGS metagenome assembly ULJF01 (sample SAMEA4835466, study PRJEB28245) | human gut metagenome | biome: gut microbiome; material: fecal sample | place: Denmark | collected 2008 | reverse complement strand
CGGCGGTCTTCTTCACTTCTTGTCCTTATTACATATCCCTTTTTAACAAGTCCGTTAATGCCGACTGTAAGAGTTCCCATAGTCACGCCTAAGGCCTTGGATATTGTTCCCATAGTGCGTGGCTCTTTAATTCCGATAGCTTCAATTATGTGCATATCAGTAACTGTGATGTCAGAAAATTCATCTGTAATTAAAGCCTTTTCTTCAATGTTCATTATATCATTGAATAAAGTTACTAAAATAGAGTTCAATGATTCGTAAATGTCCATAGGTATTACTTTCCTCGCTTCAAAATATTTTTAATTATACAATGAAATGGTGTGTTAATGCAACAAAATACTGCGGTATTTATGAGTTAATGCGTTAAATACAATTTGCAATTTTATAGGATAAGTAGTATCATTAAATGGAGTATTATTTTGACAATATAGAGCAATAAAAGTACAGATTATTGCCATAAAATATTACTTAATATCAGGTTTAAAGTTTAATGATAGATGGAGGCACGTATGAAGTTCATAGCAATTGGCGAATTGATGTTAAGATTGTCACCACCTAACTATGAGAAGATAGTTACAACCCACAATTTCATAGTTAACTATGGTGGAGCAGAAGCCAACGTAGCAGTTTCACTCGCTAACCTTGGTGTTGACTCAACATTTTTTACAGTATTACCTAACACAGACCTTGGTAAGTCTTGTATTAACTACCTTAAGGCTAATGATGTACACACTAAGCACATTATCAAGTCTGACGGGAGAATGGGACTTTATTACCTTGAAGAAGGTGTTTCAGTAAGACCTTCACAGGTAATATATGATAGAGGAAGCTCAGCATTTGCTGAATATGATTATAAGGATGTAGATTTTGAGAACATCTTAAAGGATTATGACTGGTTACATTTAAGCGGCATCACACCAGCTCTTTCATATAACTGCCGTCGTCTTATAGATAAGGCTATCAAGGCAGCTAAGAAGCTTGGACTTACAGTAAGCTTTGATCCTAATTTCAGAAGTACATTATGGTCTTTTGAAACTGCAAGGGATGTACTCAGCAAATATCTTCCATATGTAGATGTACTTATAGGTATTGAGCCTATCCATGTATACAATGCAGATGGTACAGATGTTAAGGATGGTCTTACTATGGATCCATCATTTGAGGATATGGACAGAGTGTTTAAGGCTATTGATGAGCAGTACCATATGAAGGCAATTGCAAGAACAGTACGTTATGTTCATTCAGGAAGTAATAACTCTCTTAAGGCTTTCTACTATGCTGACGGAAAGACTTATGAAAGCAAGACACTCAACTTTGAGATTGTTGACCGTGTTGGTGGTGGAGATGCATTCTCTTCTGGTCTTATATATGCTCTTATGCAGAATGACTGGAAGCACGAAGATATCGTCAACTTCGCAGTAGCTTCTTCAGTAATGAAGCACGCTATCCGCGGCGATACTAACATCACAAGCGTTGGCCAGATTAAGAGGCTTATGAATAATGCATCATTTGATGTACAGAGATAATGAACGCGGGTCATTAGTCATACAGAAGGAAGGTCTAAGGAAAATCAAGTACTTGAATAATGATTTTCCCTAGACCTTATTCATATGAGATTAATAACAGATAGATTATGGTTAATATACCGGAGGATATATGAAAAAGATAAAAGAACTTATGCCGGAGGCATATGATTTTAATGGAAAGCTTTCATTAAAACAGGCGATACCACTTGGACTTCAGCACGTTATGGCAATGTTTGTAGGAAATCTTACACCATTGCTTATTATTACAGGAGCCTGTGGTATTGGTGCAGGAAGTGAGTATGCATCTATTCAGGTTGCACTTTTACAGAATGCTATGATTATAGCTGGTATTGTAACGCTTATACAGTTATTTTCAGTAGGACCTGTTGGAGGAAAGGTGCCTATTATTATGGGTACGAGCTCTGGATTTATCGGAGTGTTCAGCAGTATAACAAAGGTTATGGGTGGCGGAATATTAGCCTATGGTGCTATTATGGGCGCTTCCATTATAGGTGGTCTTTTTGAAACTGTGCTTGGTGCATTTATTAAGCCGTTAAGAAGATTTTTCCCATCAGTTGTAACAGGAACGGTTGTGCTTTCTATTGGATTGTCACTTATTTCAGTTGGTATTAATTCATTCGGTGGTGGAAATGGAGCTAAGGACTTTGGCTCACTAGAGAATCTGTTTCTGGCATTTATTGTGCTTGTTGTTATATTATTCGTTAAGCACTGGACAAAGGGATATCTTAGTTCATCATCTATACTGATTGGAATTATTGTTGGTTATATTGTAGCAGCTATTATGGGCTGTGTGCTTCCACATACAGCGGTTACTGCTGATGGAGTTGAATATACTAAGTCATGGGTACTTAACTGGAATAAGGTTGCAGAAGCTAAGTGGATTGCGATTCCTAAGTTTATGCCAGTTAAGCCTGTGTTTGATTTAAGAGCAATACTTCCTGTGCTTGTTATGTTTGTGGTAACAGCAGTAGAAACTGTTGGAGATATATCTGGTGTTATGGTCGGTGGAGTAGGAAGAGAAGCGACAGATAAAGAACTTTCAGGCGGAGTTATGTGTGATGGTTTAGGTTCATCGCTTGCAGCACTTTTCGGTGTGCTTCCTAATACATCATTCAGCCAGAATGTTGGCCTTGTTGCAATGACTAAGGTTGTTAACAGAATTGCACTTGCATCTGGTGCTGTATTCCTTATATTATGTGGTCTTATTCCTAAGCTTGGAGCATTAATATCAATCATGCCACAGTCAGTACTTGGTGGTGCGGCAGTTATGATGTTCTCATCAATTATTGTAAGTGGTATCCAGCTTATCACTAAGGAGCCGCTTGATGCAAGAAGGCTTTCTATTGTATCGGTTGCACTTGGTGTAGGCTATGGTATGGGTGTAAGCCCTGCAATCCTTGCACATACACCACAGGCAGTACAGCTTATGTTTGGTGAGTCTGGTATTGTTCCAGCAGCATTTGTAGCAATATTACTTAACATAATTCTTCCTAAGGATAAAGCTGAGGAAACGGTTAAAGAAGTTGTTTCAGAAGAAGCAGCAACAATAAAGGAAAAGGCTGTAACTAAATAAGGTACAGCAATTAGCGAAGATACCGGGAAAGACGAATAAGGTCATCAGGAGTATCAATATCATATAATTCATATTCATCCTGTGCAGGAACTAAAACAACCTGTGCAGGATATTTTTTTGCAATAAAACCGCCACCCTTGCCTTGTGGAAGATTCATCAGTTCATCATAATATCTGGCTGGGAATATTACAGGAGAACCAGGAGTTCCATTAAAAGCAAGACGGCATATCTTACTATTATTATTGAAATAATTATTATTGGCATTGCTGGATTTATCTGTGCTGTTACAAGCAAAATAACTGCTGTTGTAGTAAATAAATAAAAGGCACAGCAGCTGAAGGCTTGTTTTAGTGATAAGCGGCTGGTCTGATGGAAGAAATAATATCCCTTGGGTGCAGCAGCTTTTGTGTCTGTTAGTTTCCTTTAGAATACGTGAAACACCAAGACGTACCATATCATTTCTGTAAGGCATATTGTGTTTTATGCAATGTATATGTTCCTGTTCACATATCTGTACAAGCTCATCATGCCGGGTTACAGCAAGAGTTTCACAAAAGTCTACGAAACGGCTTATATTTATCGCATTTTCAAAGAGAGTGTTGTTGTTGAAGGAGGCTAAAAGCTTGTTGGTACCGAATCTTTTTGACATACCGGATGCCATAATAATGCACGAAATAGAGCTGAAGGTATTATCAATATCGATTAAAAGTACATCAGATCTGCTTTTAATACTGTCAAGAAATTCTGTGGATTGTTTTCTGATGACCGCTAATACGCGTGAGTTATCAAGAAGACTTTTAATGTTCTCCTGAAAAGGGATACAGGAGCTTTCCAGATAACCAAGCTCGTCAATAACAAATACACTATCAGCAGAGGTCATAAGATGCTTCATAATGGCAGGACAGGCGCAGTTAATAAAGCCATCCTCTACGGAGGTCATGTTGTTGCCTTTTTTAGGGGAAACAGGAGTGAGTGTACGTGGTCTGCCAATCACATATTCTTTTCCATCATCTATAAGATTAGATTTAATAACAACTTCTGGTGTGTCTGTTCTGCGGCTTAGCAGATAATTGAAAAAATCAGACATATCCATAGTTTCTTCAATCTGGTTTAAAATGTTGTTTAACAGATATGATTTGCCACTTCCCCGGTCTCCCGTAATAAAAAGATGTTTTTTATCTGACATCTTAAAAAATGTAATTACAGCCAAAGCATCTAAATAACAATTATCCATAGAATAAATAAGTCACCTCGTTTCACTAAATGATTTTATAACGTATGTGTGTCTGGTGAGAATAGACATTTATACGCAGTATAGGTATAGGTCTATAATGCCACAACTACACGGTGTGTTTTATGGTTAATGTCAGTACATTCAATGACATTAATATTATCATATATAAGAGACATCTTTTCATTAATAATATCAAGAGAGTCTGTATGTGTATTAATGGTGCTAAGGATTGTCCCAGACTTCATAAGAAGTATATTATCGCAGTATTCTAAAGCAAGCTCAGGGCTGTGAATACACATTAGGGCGCATCTGCCATCGGATACAATACTTCTTATGTGCTGCATAAGAAGATGACGGTTAGAAAAATCAAGTGCACTATCCGGTTCATCGAGAAGAAGCAGTGGGGAAGCCTCTATTATGGTGCGTGCCAGAATACATAACTGCTTCTGCCCTTCGCTTAAAGCTAAGAAGTCTGATTCGTATAAACCCTTAAGTCCAACCATATCAATAGCTTTATCCACACGCCTGAGCATATCTGTGGTGTAGCCTCCAAGTATGTGCATATGAGGATTGAAGCCAAGCAGACATACATCCCTGACGGTCATGCTTATAGTAAGATTGTTTCTTTGGGGAATGTAGCTTATGAGCTGTGCCTTTTTTTTAACAGAGAGGTTTTCAAGTAAGTGTTCATTAAGCTGACATTTTCCGTTGTGTTTTATAAGTCCCATGATGGCCTTAATAAGAGAGGTTTTACCACAGCCGTTATTGCCAATAACAGCATTAAGCTGTCCAGGCATAAGGTCAAAGCTTACGTTATCAACCGCACAGGTGCTGCCGTAATATACTGATATTTCGTCTGCGGAAAATGTATTATTGAATAAATCGGACATCATAACGCCTCCTTTTTATTAGCTCTGATAAGCAGAATGATAAGCAGTGGAGCACCAAGAAGTGAGGTAAATATACTGACTGGCAGCTCTGATGGGGATACACTTCTTGCCAGTATATCAGCAAGTGTCAGTAAAATAGCTCCTGTGAAGCCACTTGTTATGTATGTAAATATGTCATTACGCTTTGTAAGAAGTCTGGCAATATGAGGTGCGATAAGTCCGATAAAGCTTATAAGCCCCGTAACACATATTATTGATGATACGATAAGAGTAGCAAGCATTAATATAATAAAACGCAGACTTGTCACATTTACACCTAGTGATACGGCTTCTTCCTCGCTTGTAGAAAGAATGAGAACCTGTCGGTATAACAAAGCTATTACAATAAATCCGGCAAGTGTTGTGAAGAAGGGAATAGCAAGGCTGTCCCTTGAAATACCATTAAGGCTTCCCATAATCCAGTATTCGATTGAAGCAAGCTGTTTTTCGGGATCTGCAGCAAGCTTTAGAAACATAAGTATAGTCTGTGCCACAGAATGAATAGCTATACCGGCAAGCACGATTGTATAACTGTTTCTGCCAGGGACAAGATAAGCCGTAAGCAGAGTTATTATGAGTGCTGTAACAGCTCCGATAAAAGCAGATATGGAGATGACTGGAACAGAAGCAGAAACTGCGACTATTGCAAGAGCAGCACCGGCACTTGCACCGGAGGAAACGCCAACGATATCGGGAGAAGCCAGAGGGTTTTTAAATATAAGCTGATATATATAACCTGATATTGAAAGCCCAAAACCACCTATAACACCCATAAGGGCGCGGGGAAGCCTGAGCCTTTTAAAGACCATAATAGACATAGTATCACCAGACAGTAAGCTCTTTAATGTGAGTGGATACTGTCCGGTAATGACAGACCATACAAGTACCGCCAGAAGAAGCAGTACCTGTATGACTGATAAAAGTATAATTTTGTTCCGGTAATTAGAAGTATTTTTGAACATAAATCATCCTTATTTAGCAGGTGTGAATCCATAAAAGCTTTCATAGAATTTAGTTACACATTCTTCATAGAAATCATTAGTAACCTTTTCTGGGTGAAGAACAGAGGCAATATATATGCTTCCTAAGAAGCTTGCTGGTACAGGTGAATCCCATGCTTCTATATCACCAGGAAGTTTTACAACCTTTTTATTCTTAACAGCATTGCAGTCTGCAAGATTAGCATCATTTATAACGTCATCTACTGAGTAAGTTGCATCGGCAGCTATTATAATGTAATCAGGGTTCCAGGCAAGAAGCTGTTCATATGAAACATTTGCCCAGTAAGTATCTGTAAGCTCAGAGGCTGCATTCTTTCCGCCTGCATTGCTAAGTAATGTGTTCTGATACATCTTGCTTCCGGCTGTTGAAAGAACAGAGCTGTTGCCCGCAAGATATACTAAAGGAGTGCTCTCACCTGCAAGCTTGGCTTTATTATCAGCTAAAAATGTATCGATAGAATTGTTAAGTGCATCAGAGCGTCCGATTGTGTTAGTTATTTTACCAACAAGTGTTATACATTCCTTAAGGAGCGTTGCATCCTCAGGATTAACAACAACAGCCTTGATACCAAGACCTTCAAGTGTATCTGCAGCTTTTTTTAACTTCATAGGAAGGAATACAACATCAGGTGCTGCTGCAACACAGGCTTCTGTGTTGAATTCCTTAGATGTTCCCATATTAGGGAGACTTACAATGGATGGAGCTGCAAGCTTATAGATGTTTCGTGTATTAGCCTTAGCTTCGATTCCCACAAGCTTATCCTTTAATCCAAGTGCAAGGAGAAGACTTGTAGAGATATAGTAAGATGAAGCAATCTTTTCAGGTGCTTTTTCAAAAGTTACTGTTCGTCCTGCCTGGTCGGTAACAGTAAGAGGGTAGCTTGTGCTTACCTCGTTGAATTGTGACATGACATCAAAGGCTGATGTTGAAGCAGCCTGTGTAGTACTGTCGTTTGCAGCAGAACTGCCACATGCTACAGTTGATATAAGCATGAGCACTGCCAGAACTAAAGTGGTTAATCTTTTAAAATTCTTCATATTTATCCTCATTTCTACTTTATTTTTACACATTTTTTATGTTGGCCAGAATATATCTGACAGCAACAGTTAAAAGAAGTGCGCGAATGAATTTTATCAGATTGACAAGGCTTTTACAAGTCAGTATAGTTATATTATGATGTAATTAAGAAGCGGTCAGAAAAGAGGTTAAATGTTGTTTGAGCTGCACAGCAGGACTTTTATTTCTGGCATAAGTATGATCAAAATGAGGAGTTTTTATGCTTAATATACAGAATTATAAGAAAGTAGAAAGTATTGAAGAGGCCTACGAGCTTAACCAGAAGAAGGCTAACAGAATTGTCGGCGGCATGATGTGGATGCGTATGGGTGATAACAGGATCAATACCGCGATTGATATGTCCGGATTGGGACTAGATAAGATTGAAGAGACAGATGAAGAATTTAAGATTGGATGTATGACATCACTAAGACAGTTGGAAAACCATAAGGGGTTTAATGAGTATACGAATGGCTGCGCTAAGGAAGCACTAAGGCATATTGTTGGTGTGCAGTTTAGAAATCTTGCGACAGTTGGCGGAAGCATATATGGAAGATATGGATTTTCTGATGTTCTTACATTATTAATAGGACTTGACTCGTATGTAGAGTTATATAAGGGTGGAATAGTTTCCATAAAGGAGTATGCAGCCCAAAGCTATGACAGGGATATTATTGTAAACATTATAGTTAAGAAAAAGCCAGTTAAGATGTTTTATGAGGCAGTAAGAATAACAGAAACAGACCTTCCGGTTCTTACCTGTGCCGGCGTAGGCTTTAGTGGTGCAGGTGAATATAATATATGCATAGGTGCAAGACCTGGAAGAGCTGTTATTGTTGAAGATAAGGAAGGTATTCTTAGGGGCGGAGTAAATGATGAGGCTATAGAGAGCTTCGCAAGGTATGTAAAAGAAAATCTTCCTACAGAGAGTAATATGCGTGGAAGTGCTGAATACAGAAGCCATCTGGCACAAGAGCTTACCAAGAGAGCATTAAGGGCAGTAAATTATTAATAATTAGTTATTGATTATTAATAGCTGATGTATTATTTATATAGAAATGTTAATGTATAGATTTGTTTATATATCGATTTATTAGTGTATGGATTGGAGAATATATGTTAGTAGATATTAAGTTAAATGGAAAGTCGGTCAAAGCAGATGTGGCCTGCGATATGACTCTTTATGATTTCGTGAGGGAGCATGGCTGTTATAGTGTAAAATGTGGCTGTGAGACTTCTAACTGCGGACTGTGTACGGTATTTCTTAACGATAAACCAGTGCTTTCATGTTCGGTTCTTGCTGTAAGAGCAGATAAATGCAGCGTTACAACGCTTGAAGGTTTACAGGAGGAGGCCGCAGAATTCGTTACATTTATAGCTGACCAGGGGGCAGAGCAGTGTGGCTTCTGTAATCCGGGCTTTGTTATGAATGCTATTGCACTCTTTAGGGAGAATCCTTATCCTGATGAAGATGAGATAAAGGAGTTTCTTTCAGGAAATCTGTGCAGATGTTCAGGGTATGAAGGCCAGTTAAGAGGAATTCTGGATTACCTCAGGGTAAAAAAGGCTAAGGAAGCCAGTGTGGAAAATAAAGAAAATATAGCAGAGGAGGTGAAGTAATGAAGTCGGTTAATAAAGCGGTAAGAAAAAAGGATGCAATGGAGCTGCTTCTTGGAAAGCCAGTATATACAGATGATATTGCACCAAAGGATTGTCTTGTTGTAAAGCTTCTGCGTTCACCATATGCCAACGCATATGTTAAGAGCATTAATACAGATATTGCAATGAAGGTACCCGGAATAGAGGCAATATATACATATAAGGATGTTGACCAGAATATGAAGCGTTTTACCTGTGCCGGTCAGACGTATCCTGAGCCAAGTCCTTATGACAGGCTTATTCTTGATAAACATGTAAGATTCATAGGTGATCCGGTTGCGATTGTTGCGGGAGTGGATGAGCGCTGTGTTGATAAGGCAATGAAGCTTATTAAGGCAGAGTATGAGGTACTTGAGCCAGTGCTTGACTTTACAAAGGCAAAGGATAATGAGATACTTGTTCATCCGGAGGATAACTGGGAAGCAATGTGTCCTGTCGGAGCTGATAATAAAAGAAATCTATGTGCACATGATGAGTGCAGTAATGGTGATATAGATAGGGTGCTTGAGAGCTGTGATATTGTAATTGACAGGACATATCATACAAAGGCATGCCAGCAGAGTATGATGGAGACCTTCAGGACATTCTGTACAATCGATACTTATGGAAGACTTCATGTTGTAAGCTCTACACAGATAGTATTTCATTGCAGAAGAATCATATCACACGCACTTGGAATATCTCCATCAAAGATACGTGTTACAAAGCCTAGAATAGGTGGTGGTTTTGGCGCAAAGCAGACCTCAGTTTCAGAAATATATCCGGCATTTGTTACATGGAAGACTAAGAAGCCAGCTATGATTATATTCTCAAGGGAAGAATCATTGTCAGCTTCATCTCCAAGACACGAGATGCAGATGCATGTAAGGCTTGGTGCAACTAAGGATGGTATCGTAAAAGGAATAGATTTATATACTCTGTCTAACACAGGAGCTTATGGGGAGCATGGACCAACGACAGTAGGTCTTTCAGGACACAAGTCAATACCGTTATATGGAAAGGCAGAGGCATTCCGTTTTGTAAGTGATGTTGTATACACGAATGTTATGTCAGCAGGAGCGTACAGAGGTTATGGTGCCACACAGGGGCTTTTTGCCGTTGAATCTGCTGTAAATGAGCTTGCTGATAAGCTGCATATGGATCCTTTTGAAATAAGATTTAAAAACATAGTTAAGGAGGGCGATGTAATGCCTGCTTACTATGGTCAGGTAAATACAAGCTGTGCGCTTGACAGATGCTTAGCAAAGGTTAAAGAGATGATTAAATGGGATGAGAAGTATCCTATGAGAAAGATATCTGATACGAAGGCACGTTTTGTCGGAATGGGTATGGCTATGCAGGGCTCTGGTATATCAGGTGTGGATGTGGGAAGTGCCACACTTAAGCTTAATGATGAGGGTGTGTATACAATGAATATCGGTGCTGCTGATATGGGAACAGGCTGTGATACAATACTTGCACAGATTGCTGCGGAGGTGCTTGAGTGCAGTACTGATGACATAAGTGTATTCGGTGCTGATACTGATATATCACCTTATGATTCAGGATCATATGCATCAAGTACAACATATGTTACCGGAAAGGCTGTTGAGAACTGTGCCTTAGAGCTAAGAAACAGAATCGAAAGTCTTGGAGCAAAGCTTATAGGCTGTGATAAGAGTGAGGTTACATTTGACGGAAGCTGTGTAAGCTGTGAGGCTGGAGAGCACAAGGGTGCATCAGTAAGTCTTTGTGATATAGCAACAGCTTCTATGTGTGGCAATGATATGGCACTTTCTGTTACTAATACACATACATCACCTATTTCACCACCACCATTTATGGTAGGTGCAGCTGAGGTTGAAGTTGACCTTGTTACAGGCGAAAGCAGGGTTGTAGAATATGATGCATGCGTTGACTGTGGAACACCGGTTAATCCTAATCTTGCAAGAGTACAGGCAGAAGGCGGAATCCTTCAGGGAATTGGTATGGCAATGTCTGAAAATATCACATATTCTGATAAGGGAAAGCTTTATGAGAACTCATTCCTGCAATATAAGATACCATCAAGGATGGATATTGGACATATTAATGTTGAGTTTGAAAGTAGCTTCGAGGATGCTGGACCATTTGGTGCTAAGTCAATAGGAGAGGTTGTAATAAATACACCACTTCCGGCTGTGACAGATGCACTAAGCCACGCAGCAGGAAAGAGGTTCTATGAGCTGCCTATAACACCGGAGCAGATTGCTATGGCGAGGGCAGAGAGTAATTAGGATTATAATACAGATAAGATAAAAGATAAGACGGCACGATTTATTTCTGGATAAAGGGAATAGTCGTGCTGCTTTTTATGTTTATAAATAAAGTAAAAGCTTGAAGAAATGGACAAAATAAGTGAAAATAGTTTTGAAGAAACGGTCATAATGAGCAAAAATAATCTTGAAGAAACGGACAAAATACGCCAAAACAACTTTGAATAAATGGGCAAAATGAGTGAAAATAATCTTGAAGAAACGGTCAAAATAAGAGATAATAATATTGAAGAAAGTTACATTATAATATGTATTATATAAAGAAATCAGGGGTGCTTTTAGCACGGTAAAGAATAATGACAATGATATAGTATAGTTCTGAAAGGGGAAGACTATGAATTTTAAAAGAAAAGTATATAGTAGATTGTTAGAATGGAAGGAAAAGTATTCGGATAAATATGCGGTGTTGTTAGAGGGGGCGAGACGAGTTGGTAAGTCTACAATCGCCCAAAGCTTTGGAGAAAATGAATATGACTCGTGTATTCTTATTGATTTTTCAAAAGCAACAGCTAATATATTGGAGTGTTTTGATGATATAGCAAATCTAAATATATTTTTTTTAAGATTGCAGGCGGAAACAGGTATAACATTATATGAGCATAAATCGCTGATTATATTTGATGAAGTCCAGCTATTCCCGAAAGCAAGACAGGCAATAAAACATCTTGTTGCAGATGGAAGATACAGTTATCTGGAAACTGGTTCACTAATATCCATAAAGAAAAATGTAAAGGATATTTTAATTCCATCGGAGGAAATGAAAATACAGGTGTATCCAATGGATTATCAGGAGTTCTGTGATGCAACGGGGGGAAACTATGAACTTCTTTGTCAGATATACAATACAGGTAAGGCTATTGGACAGCCAACTAATCGTAAACTGATGAGAGATTTAAGAATATATATGGCAGTAGGTGGTATGCCTCAGGCAGTTGAAGCTTATATAGAGGGTAAGAATTTCTCTGAAATTGATATGGTCAAAAGACAGATTATATCATTGTATGAAGAAGATTTTAAAAAGATTGATGGTTCTGGAAGAATCTCTGCGTTATATCACTCAATTCCGGCACAACTTGCAAAGGATTCAAAAAAATACAGGATTACTGCGGCAATAGGAAAGAAGAATAATTCAAAAACAGAAGAATTATTGTATGAGCTGATTGATTCAAAGACTGTCTTACCTTGTTATAATTCAACTGATCCAAGGGTAAGTCTGACAGATACAAAGGACTTTGACAGTTATAAATTGTATCTTTCGGATACTGGATTATTTATTACATTAATGTTTATAGACCGTCCAGTCACAGAAAATAATGTATATGCAAAGCTGCTTTCTGATAAGCTGCCAGCCAATCTGGGTTATTTATATGAGAATCTTATTGCACAGATGATTACAGCAGCGGGAAGAGAACTTTATTATCACACATGGGAAAAAGACAAAAGCACACATTATTATGAGGTTGACTTTCTGATTTCTGAGGGAAGTAAAGTAAATGCCTTTGAAATTAAGTCATCAGGAGCAGGAAAGCATGAATCAATAAAACAATTTTATAAAAAATTTTCAAAGAATGTAAGTAAGATATATTTAATATCGCAAAAAGATGTTGGAAAAGAAGAAAATTTAATGCTGAAACCATTTTATTTAATGCCATTTCTCATAAAGTAGATGACTATTTCACATTATAAAATACAGGAGTAAAAATTATGCCTAATATATTAATTGTAGAGGATGATATAAATATTAATAACCTTCTTTGTGAGGTGCTTATGAAGGCTGGTTATACGTGTGAACAGGCATTTTCAGGAACAGAGGCAAAGCTGCTTCTGGATATAAAAGAAAAGGCTTATACGCTTATACTGCTTGACTTAATGCTGCCTGGTGCAAGTGGTGAGGAGGTTTTAAAGGAAATAAGAAAACATGGAAGGCTTCCGGTGATTGTGCTTACTGCAAAGGATAGCATAGATGATAAAATCGGGGTGCTGACGGACGGAGCAGATGATTATATAACAAAGCCCTTTG
>ULJF01007570.1_pt1 | contig 13635 bp, 9 predicted proteins | sample 1950821 | NCBI WGS metagenome assembly ULJF01 (sample SAMEA4835466, study PRJEB28245) | human gut metagenome | biome: gut microbiome; material: fecal sample | place: Denmark | collected 2008 | reverse complement strand
GAGGAACCGGCTTTTTCGGAAAAAAATTTACAGAAACGGTCTTACAACTATATCCGGAAATCCGGGAAATCGTCATCCTTTCCAAAGATTCGGAAAAACAGAGCCTGATGAAACAACAATTCTCTAAGGCTCCGGTTTCCTTCGTATGCGGCGACATAGCCGATCCGTCAATAGTAGACCGGGCTTGCCGGGACATCGACCTCATCATCCATACCGCAGCCGTACGTCTCGTTCCCGAAGCAGAAGCCGAGCCATGGCAAGCCATCACGACAAATATACAAGGGGCAAAAAACCTGATTAATTCAGCCATCCGGCATAAAACAGCCCGGTTGTTGGCTTTATCCACTGATATGGCTTCCCTGGCAAATAATGTGTACGGAGCGACAAAAATGTTATCCGACCGGCTTTTTATAGCCGCTCACAAACAACATCCCGATTTTAAACCGACAATCGTCCGGCTGGGAAATATTTTAGGATCAACAGGTACCGTTATACCTTTTTTCCTGCGGAAAGCCCGGGAAGAAAAGCGTTTTCCCGTTACCGACCCTCAAATGACCCGTTTTATGGCTACGGGAGAAGAATGCATAAAAACAGTCCTTCGAATACTGTCTGAAAGTAAAGGCGGGGAGATCATCTCTCCAAAATTCAAATCCTATAATATACTGACGATCACTCAGGCTATCGACCCGGAAGCCCGGGTAGATATTATCGGTCTCCGTCCGGGAGAAAAACTATATGAAGAAATGGTCACCCGTTATGAATCCTTCTACACCATCGAAAACAAAGACAGCTATATCATTGTTCCTCCCTATGCCGATAAAGAGGAATATTGTATGCACTATTCGGCCGTACCTGTTCCCGTGGGTTTTGAGTTCAACTCCCAGAACAACCCCGATAAAATCAATGTAGAAGAAATGAAAAGCTTAATCAAGATTTATTAAATACAGATTTCAGACTGACGATTATAAATTATATCCACCATCCTGTCAAGAGAGAAACCCTAAATCATATAAACCTTATTTACCCGTCCGGATAAATTCCCGGATTCCGGCATACCCTTTTTCCCGATCGGCAAAATGTACGACATGAAATCCCATGGATTGCGCCACATCAACATTTTTCTCCAGATCATCGACGAATAATGTCTCCGAAGGATGAAGTCCGAATCGGGTCGTCAGCAACCGGTAAATCGCCATATCCGGTTTTACCAGCTTTTCAATACCCGAAATAATCTGTCCTTTAAAATAATGAAAAAACTCCCGGGGTTTTAAATATTCATAAAACTCGACAGACATATTTGAAAGACAATACAAACTATATCCTTCTTCTGCCAATTGACGGATCAAACGAACCGTCTCCGGAATATCCGTCAAGGAGAATTTGACAAATTCCACCAACTCCCGGCATTCTTCTACCGGGAATCCGGACAAAGAAGACATCAGATCGATAATTTCCTTTTCCGTATACGTTCCCCGATCAAATTCAGTCCAGTATTGCTGAAAAAAATCATGATCGAGCAAATACCGGAGCAAAGCGCGGTTGCCTTGAAAATTCGCCTCTACTTTCCGGGGATTCCAGTCCAATACAACCCCTCCCAAATCAAATACAATATTCTTCATATATAAACTTATAAAATCAAAAATCAATAATAATACCTACCGACGGCAGAACCGTTCCTCCCAGTTCATTTTTAATTGTACGCATCAGATAATATCCCTCTCTGTCAGGATCTTTCTGATAACTGCCGTCCGGATTCTCCACCGGTACCGGAATAGCGGGTCCCAAAGCTTTATAATTATAAATATTCTGTATATCGGCATACAAAATCAAAGCCCATTTCCGAAAATAAAAACTACGGTCTACCCGAATATCCAATTGATGAAAAGCCGGCAAACGTCCCGTATTGAAACGGGAATAATCGTAATAAGGTTGATGTTTGGCATCCCAGGCTTCTATCCGCGAAGAAGTTTCCCTGTCGTAAGAAGTATAGGGACCTCCCGCAACATATCTCCATTTCAGACCAAAATCCCAATTCTTACCGACCTTACGGGTAGCCGTCAAAGAGAAAATATGACGGTTATCCCAGCTACTCGGAATATAATGTCCGGTCGGATGCAACTGATGATCCAAGGCCTTGAACTCCGAATAATACCACGTATAGGCCAAAGAAGCCACTATTCCGTAAAATTCCTGGGTCCTCAGCATCAATTCCAGACCATAAGCACGTCCTTCCCCTACCGGCCTAACCGGCTCATCGCCGACGGCAACATAATCGGTTCCTTTATTGGCCAACGCTACCGAATCGATCAGGGATACCGGATAACGGTCGTAAGTCTTATAAAAACCTTCCAACGTAATCTTTGTCAGGGCTCCCGGGCGGTACTCCAAGCCCGCCACATAATGACCGGAACCGATATAACCGGTTTTAGTAGCCTTATTCAACAATACCCCCCTGGAGTCAGCATATCCTAAAGTCGTATAAGCCGGCAATTGATAATACCGGCCGATATTTCCGTTCAACGACCACTGTTCACTCAAGGCATAAGAGAAGGAAAAACGGGGAGAAAATTGACGGAACAAATCACCGGTTTCACTTGTATAACTACAACCGTCAAACCGGGCTCCGAACGACAACAACAACCGTTCCTGAAAAAAAGCCTTGGATACCTGTCCGAATACAGCCCATTTCCACATGTTCAACTCCCGCGAATAATCCTGAACAGCCGCTTCTCCGCCGACAAACATTCTCCGGAATGTGGTATTGTTGTACTGCGCATATTCCAGGGCAGCTCCTACATTCAGTTTATATCCTGCAGAAGTCAGCCGGCGATGCTCAAACCGGAATTTATTTTCGGTTTCCCCCGAGCGGAAATCCACGGTTTTAGGTTTATGTTCATCGTTATCCGTATACTTTTCAATCTTATTATGCAATCCGCTCCGGCTCAATACAAACAAATGATGCCAATTGTTTCCGTAATGTTTGAATGTCGCCCCGACAGTATAGCTCCACTGCCGGCTTTCCGGCAACCAATTCAACAAATATTTCTGACCGTCGTCCGGATCTTTCATATCGGTATTCAGATGATTCACATCATAAGCACCGATCCCCAGTATGGTCAGCTCGTTTTTCGGATTAAAACGAGTGACGGTCTTAAACTGGAAATCATTATACACCGGCAAAAAAGGAAGTCCGATAATTCCAAACAACATTTTCAGATAACTCCGCCGGGCAGATACCAAAAAAGTCGTTTTAGGCAGTAAAGGTCCGTCTAAAGACAACCCATAGTCTGTCGCCCCCACGGTAGCCCTTACCTTGATCCGGTCGGGATTGCCTTCTATCTGATGAAAATCGAGCATAGAGCTAAGCATATTTCCACAGGCAGCAGGAAAAGCTCCGGAATAAAAATTTACTTCACGCACAAAATCGATATTCACAATACTAACTACCCCACCGGAAGCTCCTTGTGTCGCAAAATGATTCAAGTTGGGCAATTCCACCTCGTCCAGATAAAAACGATTTTCCGCAGGTCCTCCGCCCCTTACCACAAAATCATTCCGAAAGGCAGGAGAGGAGAGCACCCCGGGCATAGACTGCACAACTTTTGAAATATCACGGTTTCCTCCCGGATTTTTTTCTATTTCAGCAATTCCGATTCGTTGCAAGGAAACAGGACTGTCGGCCGTCTTACGGTAAGGGCTGGCTTTCACAGTAACCTGTTCCAATGCCGTCGCCTCTATTTCCAAACCCACATTTTCAGTCCGCTCTGCTGCCGTATTGACCATAAATTCACCAGTCACATGGGTTTTATACCCAATGCTACTGACTTCCAGGCGAACAAAACCAGGTGTGACATTTTCAAGCCGGAACTGTCCGTTTTCATCTGCGGCAACACCTATAGTCGTTCCATAAAGGAGGACATTGGCAAAAGGGATACCTTCCTGACTGACGGCATCAAAAACACGTCCTTTAACGACACAGCGATTTTGAGCCTTCAATGTCTGACCGAAAATCAGCAAACCTATCAACCCCAAAAGAATACGATACTTCATTCATGTATTTTTTAGTATATGACAATTTCATCTGCAAACATAAACCCTTTTTGCTTTAGAGCAAACAACCGGATATAACGGGCATGTTCCTTAAAATGTAACGTAAAATCCTTGAAACAAAGTTCCGGCCGGTCATCCGGAATATCATTTACGACTTTCCCGACTTCCCGGAAATGATTTCCATCCTCCGAAACACTGACTTTCACATAACGGGGCATATATACTCCCGGACCGGTGAGTTGCATAAATTTCACCGATACATACCCTAAATCCATATTTTCTCCCATATCTATCGTCACATCTATATGCTTCAAAAAACCTTGCCAGCAGCCGTCATGATAAGTCAGACCTCCCCGGTAACCGTCCGTCAGTGTCCCTGCTCCGGCTGCAGGATAAGCCCCGCTGTAATTCGTATGGTATACGACCGGCTTCCCGATTGCCCGGTGATAGTCGAACCGGGCCGAAGAAATATAACCGGAACGTTTACCCCCTTCAAACAAAGCGGCCTTTATCCGTCCGGAATCCCGGATAACAACAGGTGTCGTATAAAGGGCCGAATTTTGATCCGGTAACGTTCCGTCCACGGTATACCGAATCTCCGGTCTGTATTTTTCATTGCCGAAAGTCACGTTGATCTGTTTGCGGACAGTGTCTACCTCCGCCTGCATATCAATCCGGTCGCTCAACTCAAAAACACAAACACCCCTCTTCTTCAACCATTGAATGTGTGTAGCCACACGCCTTTTAAAATCCGCCGAATCTTTTTTCCCGCGCGGCGTCCACAAAACCTCCGACAGAGCAAGCATACGCGGGAACACCATATATTCCACATGTTCGGGTGTCGCTATATACTCCGTCCACACATTCGCCTGGGCCCCTAAAATATGACGGGCTTCCTGCACGTTCAATTCCGGAGGCACCGGATTATATGAATATACTTTCAGGTACGGAGTAAAACCACCGATGGCATAAGGTTGTGTAACAGGGTCCGCCTGATAGGCATCGAAATAACAATATTCACCGGGCGTCATGATCACGTCATGACCGGACTTCGCCGCTGTAATTCCACCTTTCTCCCCCCGCCATGACATAACAATTGCATCTTCTGCCAAACCGCCTTCCAATATCTCGTCCCAACCAATTAGTTTACGTCCTTTGGAATGGATAAACTTCCCGACACGTTGTATAAAATAACTTTGTAATTCCGCCTCGTCCTTCAGATGTTCCTTTTTTATCCGTTCCTGACAATACCGACACTTCCGCCAATGTTTTTTAGAGGCTTCATCGCCTCCGATATGAATATATTCCGAAGGAAACAATTCCATAACAGTCGTCAATACCTTTTCGATAAAAGCAAACGTCTCTTCCTTACCGGCACAAAACTCACCGCTATCGCCGATATCACCGCTGCACCCCAATTCCGGGTAAGCATGCAATACTTCTTCCGAATGTCCCGGCATTTCAATCTCCGGAATAACGGTAATATGTCTTTCTGCCGCATAAGCGACAATATTGCGTATCTCCTTCTCCGTATAGTAACCGCCATAGGCCCCCGGATCATCTTTCAAAGCGTATTTGCGATCTCCGCCTACCCACCATTTGCGCCAATCTTCCTGTGTACGCCAGGCACCCTTTTCCACCAATCCGGGATATTGCCGGATTTCCAGCCGCCAGCCGCCGGCATCTGTCAAATGCCAATGAAAAGTATTGAACTTATAGTAACTCATCAAATCCAGATATTTATATATAAATTCAACCGGATAAAAATGCCGGGACACATCCAAATGCATTCCCCGGTAAGCAAAAGCCGGTTCGTCTTCTATTCGCAAAACCGGCAAACGCCAAAGCTGTTCCTTCGTATCGTAAAGAGAGGTGTCCGCCAGCAATTGCAGAAAGGTCTGCAATCCGTAAAACAATCCGGCAGAAGTTTTGGCCTTAAACTCAACCTTTTCCGGAGTAATCGCCAAGCGATAGCCCTCCGCAGGAATATCACTTAATGAATCCAATGCGAAACAAATTACATTCTGCCGGGCTGCGTCAGCGGAACGGATGGTCCACAATGTCTTTTCCTCAATCGCTTTCGTCAAATTATCTGCAATTCTGATTTCCTCCGAAAAAGAATTATACCGGAGGCAGGTCTTTTCATTCAGTTCAAAATATCCTTTTCCCAAAGCAATCTGTTTCGGCCGGGGTACGATTTGCAAATCGGTTATTTGCCAATCCGTCTTCTGAACCTCTTGTTTACAACCCACGAAAAAAAGAATCACGATACCGAACCACCACCGAATTTTCATATTCAAATCTTTTGTTGTTTCTCTATTTGACAAATATACAAAGGATTATGGAGACCCGAAAATAATATTTAACTTATTGATTTTTCACTAAAAATCCCCACAAGCCATGACCTGTGGGGAAAACTTTGAACATGAGTATTGAACATTAAGAACAGTTGATTTTACGCATAACTTCTGAAAAAAGATACAATAAATAAAAAAAATCCCCGAAGTGTTTGCAGATTTTCAAAAAATATCTACTTTTGCACCCGAGTTCTTTGCTCAGGTGGCGGAATTGGTAGACGCGCTGGACTCAAAATCCAGTATCCTCAACAGATGTGCGGGTTCGATTCCCGCTCTGAGTACTAAAACGGAGAAAATTAAAAATTTTCTCCGTTTTTTATTTTTTCCGAATTCATATTTTCCTTAAAATTGGAACTCAGCATTTACCTCATATAAATTGCAGATTTTAAATTGCCCGGCAATCTGGTCCGTTGTCTGATTCATTTAATCCGACATTGTAATTACAATTAAACAACAACCGGCACTAACGTACGAGCAATAAGGGACCTTTTTTGGTGTATTTTTTAGTCTTGATTTCCCGGCCCCGGGCAGTGATGATATAATAATAAGTTCCCGGACTGGCATATTTCCCGTGTATTTTTCCGTTCCAGCCTTCCTGCGGATCATCCCATTCATATACCTTGCGTCCCCACCGATTGATAATCACACCGTGAAAATATTCCAGAGATTGGGCCTTCACCTTGAATATGTCGTTTATACCGTCTCCGTTCGGCGTAAATACATTCGGCACTTCCACCAAAGAAGAGTCTACGACAATATAACGATCGATATAGGCCGTATCGGAACATTGATTGATTCCCCGGGTATTAACAACCACCAATTTTACATTATAGCTACCGGGATGCTCATAAATATAGGGCGGTAAATTCTGCTCGGTATAGATTCTTCCATCCAGCAAGCTATCTTCAACACTCATAGCTCCCGGTTGTATCTCCGTTGTATCTTTATACAAATACCATTCGAAAGACTGGGCATTCTCGCTGCGGTTATCAAAAGTTACCTCCAACGGAGCTTCCCCCTGCATCGGATCGGCACTGAACTCAGCCAAAGGGATATAAGAATGATAAGTAGCTTCATTGCTCTCCCAGTTCAAGCCGAAACGATCCCTGATTTTTACCCGGCATTGCACATCCCGGTATTCCCCTTCCACAAACTGTGAAATTTCCCGGTAATAATCCGGACTCGGAGCCAAAGTACGCTCCTTCCCTCCCCATACGACAGTATAAAGCGGATTTTCAGCCCCGGGATACCCGTTATATACGGGCGGATTCTCCACTCCTTCCAGCTTCAATGTGATATAATGGCAATCCATTTCATTCTCTATACCCAACCGGACCGGCATATGAACATAGAAAACCGTAAAACCGACTTCGATCGGATGTACCCCCTCTTTTTCCGCCCGGAAAAAATAAACACCGTTTCCCAACAAATCCACCGTTAAAGAAGTAGAATCTCCCTCATACATTACCGGCTGTGTACGTCCCTCGTATTCCCAGGCAAACTCCCAACCGGAAGAGCCGTCGGGCATAAACTGCACACGTCCGAAAGGAAGCGGATCATTTTGCGTATTCTTCACTGCATAAAAAGGAATTCCATTGTACTCCGTCCGCGCCACTTCATCACATCCTAAAAACAGGATTTGTCCCATCCCCCATTGAGTGCCCAACAAACACACCATCAATATCAAAACTCTTGTCATCTTCATACTTCTACCATTTTGACCGTACGCCAATCCTTAATTTATGCAATATTAATTAAAAAAACGATATTCTTTTTATCTTCCGGCAAAATTAAACAATCCCGGGACTTAATTGCCTGATTGAGGATTAATTTTTAATTTTACAGCCCTAAACATGAATTTATAAAGCTTCATATATACTGTGGATTTTTTAAACGAATTAAACGCCAATCAACGGGAAGCCGTCGCGAATACGGAAGGCCCCGCCTTAGTGATTGCGGGAGCAGGCTCCGGCAAAACCCGTGTATTGACTTACCGTATTGCCAATCTGCTCAGCAAAGGGATTCCGGCCTATAAAATTCTGGCACTGACTTTCACCAACAAGGCAGCCCGGGAAATGCAAAAACGCATCTCCCAGCTTGTCGGTTCTGAGAATGCAGCAAACTTATGGATGGGTACATTCCATTCCATCTTCTCGAAAATCCTCCGTTTTGAAGCTGAAAAACTGGGCTATACCTCTAATTTTACAATTTACGACACCCAGGATTCCAAAAACCTGATCAAGGCAATTATCAAAGACCTGAAACTGGACGACAAGACCTATAAGCCCAACGATGTATTGGGCCGGATTTCAATGGCCAAAAACAACCTCATCACAGCACAGGCTTATGCCCAATCTTCCCGCATCACGACAGCAGATGCAGCCGCCCGGAAACCCATGATCGCAGAGATATACAAACATTATCAAATGCGTTGCAGACAAAGCGACACCATGGATTTCGACGATTTATTGCTGCAAACCAATATTTTATTCCGGGACTTTCCGGAAATACTGGATAAATACCAGCAAAAATTCAACTATATCCTGGTCGACGAGTACCAGGATACCAATTATTCCCAGTATCTGATCATCAAAAAACTGTCAGAAAGGCATCACAACTTATGTGTTGTCGGAGACGATGCACAAAGCATATACTCCTTCCGGGGAGCCCGCATTGAAAATATTCTGAATTTCCGGAATGATTATCCCGACTACCGCCTCTTCAAACTGGAACAAAACTATCGTTCTACGACAACCATCGTCGAAGCGGCAAACAGTATCATCAATAAAAACAAAGAACAAATCCCAAAACGGGTTTTCTCTGAAAATGAGGAAGGAGAAAAAATAAAAATATTGCGAGCCTTATCGGATAAAGAAGAAGGGTTTCAGGTAACCAACGAAATTTTCAAACTGGCCAACTACGAACAGCAGGAATATTGTGATTTCGCTATACTTTACCGGACAAATGCCCAATCCCGTATCCTGGAAGAAGCTTTACGCAAACGGAACATCCCGTATAAAATATACGGCGGACAATCCTTCTACCAACGGAAAGAGATCAAAGACCTCCTGGCTTATTTCCGGCTGGCCGTCAACCAAAACGACGAAGAAGCTCTGAAACGAATCATCAATTACCCCAAACGGGGAATCGGCGATACCACCGTGGACAGGGTACGGGAAATTGCCCTTCAACACCGGGTCAGTATATGGACCGTGTTGTGTAACCTGGATAAAGTGACAGGTAACTTCAATGCACCGACGATCACAAAACTCAACAACTTCCGGCTACTGATCGAAAAGTTCACGGGACGGGTTTCAGAAGACAACGCATACGACATCGCCGTTTACATCGCACAAACCTCCGGAATCGTGGATGATTTATCTGTCGACAGTACGCCTGAAGGTATCTCACGCAAAGAAAACATCCAGGAGTTACTGAATGCAATCAAAGATTTCAGCGAAACAGCATATAAGGAAGGGGCCAATGAAAAATTGCCCGCTTTTCTGGAAGGCGTTGCCTTACTGACAGACCAGGACAGCGAAAAAGCAGAGGACAATAACAAGGTAACCCTCATGACAATCCACGCAGCCAAAGGTTTGGAATTCCCCAATGTCTTTATGACAGGTATCGAAGAAGAACTGTTTCCGGCCCAACAGAGCACCTCCACACCCTCCGCTCTGGAAGAAGAAAGACGCCTGTTTTACGTTGCCCTCACCCGGGCAGAAAAAAGAGTCGTTATATCTTATGCAAATTCCCGTTACCGGAATGGACAGATCGTTCCGACCCGGCCATCCCGGTTTATCTCAGAAATCGATCCTCATTATGTGGAAGGCTTTATAAGTCCCCGGAACGAATCGTCCGGCTTTAGACTCAAAACTCCCGTTTCTACTCATAAACCGACGATTTCTTTAGCCAAGCCGCCTGTAACCGATATCCCGGAATTAGACCGTTCGCGATTGAAACAAATCGAGCCCGGACAGGTCCTTCCCGGTATGATCATCTTCCATCCGACATTCGGGACGGGTAAGGTCATCGCCCTGGAAGGACTGGGCGTAAATAAAAAAGCAAAAGTTCTCTTTACAAAAGAAGGAAACAAAACGTTATTGTTAAAATTTGCAAAAATATATACACAAGAAGACTAATTATACTGTTTAAATAACCAAAAAAGCTTATCTTTGTCACACAATTCTAAAAAGTTCTCCGGCAAACAACAATTGTACTTTCCCGGAACTTTCCAAAAAAGGAAATAAAAATTTAAAGGCAAAGCAAGCCGTACATATCTTCAAAATTGCTGAAAAGCACTCCAAAATTATCGGAACGCATGGACTATAATACCCAAAAGAAAAAACTGCTTCTTCCCGAATACGGTAGAAATATTCAAAAGATGGTGGATCATATATTAACGATCCAGGATCGGGACGAGCGTACCCGGGCTGCTAAAACGATTATCGACGTCATGGGTAATCTGTACCCTCATTTACGGGATGTTCCGGATTTCCGCCATAAACTATGGGATCATTTGGCGATCATGTCCGGTTTCAAATTAGATATCGAAACGCCCTATCCGCTTCCTTCTCTGGAAAAAATAAATGAGAAACCGGAAAAACTCCCGTACCAGACCAATCACATCAAATACCGGCACTACGGAAAATTAGTTGAAAAACTGATTGAAAAAATCAAGGAAACAGAAGATCCCGAACAAAAAAGAGCCTTAATTGTCCTTACGGCCAACCACATGAAAAAATCCTTCCTGACGTGGAACAAAGACAGTGTCGAGGACGAACAAATTTACAACGACATCAACACTTACTACGGCAGTTCCGTCATTTTACCGGAAGGAATGACCCTCTCAAATTCCAAAGACCTGTTGCAAAAGAAAAGCAAACCCAGTTCCAACAAACCGATGGTTAACAAAAACAACAACAAGAACAACGGGAAAAATAACAACAACGGCAACAACCATAACTATTACAAAAAGCAACATTAAAAGCCGCTCCACCCTTTTTCATGAAAGTCACAGTTATTTTCGGAAGCAACACCGGCAACCGGCAAGAGATCATTGAAAAAGCGATTTCGGCCCTGGCTTTGCATGCCGGAGAAATAATGGAAATGTCTTCTTATTACGAAACGGAGCCTTGGGGATTCGATAGTCCGGAAGTCTTTTTAAACCGCATCGTATTATTCGACACGGCATTGTCGCCCCGGGATTTTTTGGCATCCTGCCTGCAAACAGAACAACAATTGGGGCGGGTTCGCCATACAGGTCCACGCTACCAATCCCGCACAATCGACATTGACATTCTCTTCTACGAATCGATCATTCTCAATACTCCGGAACTGACCATTCCTCATCCCCGGATCACCGAACGGAATTTCGTACTCATTCCGTTGAATGAACTGATGCCGGAATTCCGGCATCCTGTATTCAACGAAACAATCGCCGATTTATTGAAAAAAAGTCCGGATCATCTGCTCGTAAAGAAACTACCGGATTTGAACTTTTAACTGTATCTCACAATCTCCGCACCGATTGCATTCAATTTATCATCGATATGCTCATATCCCCTGTCTATCTGGTCGATATTGTGAATGGAACTGGTACCTTTAGCCGATAATGCCGCAATGAGCAAGGCTATACCCGCCCGGATATCGGGAGAGGTCATTTTCGTCGCCCGCAACTGGGATTCATGATTTTGTCCGATTACGGTTGCCCGGTGGGGGTCACAAAGAATGATCTTCGCTCCCATATCAATCAGCTTATCCACGAAAAAAAGCCGGCTTTCAAACATCTTCTGGTGAATCAACACACTTCCTTTCGCCTGCGTAGCCACAACCAGGAACACACTAAGTAAGTCCGGCGTCAAACCGGGCCAAGGCGCATCTGCCATCGTCAGTATGGAACCGTCGATAAAATCTTCGATCATATAATGCTCCTGCCGGGGAATAAATAAATCATCATTGCGTTCTTCTACCCGCACACCCAATTTCCGGAAAGCATCCGGAATAATTCCGAGCTGACGGATATTCACATCTTTGATCGTAATCTCCGACCGGGTCATCGCTGCCAAACCGATGTAACTGCCTACTTCAATCATATCCGGCAAACAACGGTGGCGGCATCCATGCAACTCACGAACCCCTTCTATGGTCAGTAAATTAGAGGCTATACCTGAAATTTTAGCTCCCATGGAATTCAGCATCAGACACAGCTGTTGTACATAAGGCTCACAAGCTGCATTGTAAATCGTCGTTACTCCTTCAGCCAACACGGCAGCCATGATGATATTCGCCGTACCTGTCACCGATGCTTCGTCCAGTAACATATAATTTCCCTTCAATTTGGCTGCAGAAGCTTTAAAGCAACTATTCAACGCATCGTATTCGAATGTTGCTCCCAATTTTTCAAACCCGAGGAAATGGGTATCCAACCGCCGGCGCCCGATCTTATCGCCTCCGGGCTTCGGAATAATGCCACAGCTGTGAATTGCCAGCAAGGGACCTAAAATCATAATCGATCCCCGCAAACTTACAGCTTTATTATAAAAATCTTCAGTTTCAAAATAACGGTAATCGATCCCCGAAGCACAAAAAGCAAATTCTCCGTGCGATATATGCTCCACCTTCACTCCCATGCCCTGTAACAATTCGATCAATTTTAAAACGTCCAATATCTCCGGGACATTGGAAATAACCACTTCTTCTTTCGTCAGCAAGGTGGCACATATCACTTGCAATGCTTCATTCTTAGCACCTTGGGGACAAAGTTCTCCTTTCAGCCTCCGTCCTCCGGTAATTACAAACCTGCTCATAGTACTCGGTATTTATCTCAAAATAAAATCTGTTCCATCGTTTGTAAAACTATTAAAAAAGAAAGCAAAATCCAACGTTTTAATTGACGATTTTAGATTGACGATTTTAGATTAAATGAATCTGACAAGGAATCAGGTTGTCAGACAATTTAAAATTTACAATCTAAAATCGTCAATCTAAAATTTTCTTTAGTGTTGGCCTGTGAGTATAATCTAAAATCGTAAATCATAAATCTAAAATTCTTTTAGGGTTGCCTTGTGGGTATAATCTAAAATCATAAATCGTAAATCTAAAATTTTCTTTAGGGTTGGCTTGTGCGTTTAATCTAAAATCGTAAATCATAAATCTAAAATTTTCTTTTAGGGTTGCCTTGTGGATATAATCTAAAATCTACAATCGTCAATCTAAAATTCTCTTT
>ULJF01008423.1_pt1 | contig 14812 bp, 7 predicted proteins | sample 1950821 | NCBI WGS metagenome assembly ULJF01 (sample SAMEA4835466, study PRJEB28245) | human gut metagenome | biome: gut microbiome; material: fecal sample | place: Denmark | collected 2008 | reverse complement strand
GCTTGTACGGCAAACAGTACGCCTACCCAGTCGGCGGCATTCTGATATTGCAGGCTCTTGGTGTCGAGTACCACTTTGGTGACACCATCTACCAGGTGCTCTACTGTAGGAGCATCAAAAGCATTGGCAGCGATGCTGCCGTTGGTATAGGTCCACATGAACATAAAAGCAAACCAGCAGAAGAACTGTACCAGTCCGATAGTCCAGAATGCTTTCGGAGCCTTGATGAGCAGCTTCAGCATGTTGGTCTTTTCATGTTCCTCTTCTTCGGTGATGCCGTGATACTCTGCATATTCGGCAGGCGGCATCTCTTTTACTTTGACCGAAGTGTAGATGACGCAGAAGATAAGGATGGCCGCTCCGATGTAGAATGAGTAAATCACCGAGTCGGGGATTACTCCTTGGGGAGCTGTATTGCTGATGCCAATCCATGCAAAGATGAACGGGAAGAGATATCCCACCAGGCTGCCTGCATTGCAGAGAAAACTCTGGATGGAGTAGGCGAGTCCTTTTTGTTTCTCATTCACCATGTCGCCCACCATCATTTTGAAGGGTTGCATGGCCATATTGATGGAGGTGTCGAGGAACATCAGCGATACCAGTCCGAAAATCATGGCTGTACTTACTGCCATGCCGAAGCTTCCGGCATTGGGTAGCAGGCACATGACGAGTACGGCCACCAACGAACCTATAAACAGATAAGGGATGCGCCGCCCGAAGCGTGTCCAGGTCTTGTCACTGGCGGCTCCCACGATGGGTTGTACAATGATACCTGCCAACGGCGGTAATATCCAGAAATAACTCAAATTATGCGGGTCTGCACCCAAAGTGGAAAAGATACGGCTGATGTTTGCACTCTGCAAAGCATATGCAATCTGTACGCCGAAAAAACCAAAGCTGATGTTCCACAGCTTCCAGAAACTTAAATCGGGTTTTACTTTCATGATGGTTTAATATGTTTTATTATTTCGTAGTTCCTCTTATCACCAGATTGGTACGTACTATCTTGTTGTTGCTTTTCTCTTCTCCCTCCAGCTTTCCGGTCAGAATGCTGAAAGCGCTTTTACCTACTTCCTCGCCATGCTGCTCCACGGTAGTCAGCTTCGGGTCGGTGCTTTGGGCAATGGCTCCGTCGGTGAATCCGCAGATGGATACTTCATCGGGAACTTTTACGCCGACCAGTTTGCAGGCATACAGTATGCCCGAAGCTGTCTCGTCGTTGATGGCAAAGAAACCGTCAGGGCGGTTTTCGCTTTCCAGCAGGTCGGGAGTGATGGAGATGGCGCGTTCACGGGTGTCGCACAACAGAATCATGCTGTCGTCCACCGGAATTTTATACTTCTTCATGGCATCCAGGTAGCCGTTCCGGCGATTCTTGGTAATCTCTAGGTGGGGAGCCGCACCATAGAAAAGGATACGCTTGCATCCGGTCTGTATCATGTATTCCACGGCTGCAAAGGAGCCGGCATAGTCGTCCACCACCACTCGCTCGGTTTTCAGCCCCGTACATATACGGTCGTAAAAGACAATGGGAATATCGTTGTTCAGCAGCTCCTGGTAATGGTCGTATTGGGAAGTGTCCTTGGCAAGTGAAGCGATGACTCCGCAGACACGGGCGGCAAGGAAAGAATGTACAATTTTCACTTCCTGCTCGTACGATTCGCTGCTCTGCGCAACTATGATATTATATCCGGCATCCGCCGCTGCTTTCTCAATTCCGCTCAATACGCAGGAAAAGAAGTGGTGTACCAGTTGGGGGACAATGACGCCGATGGTATTGCTGCGGCTTGCGCGGAGATTTACGGCAAGTACGTTGGGCTTGTAGTTATGCTCGCGCGCATAGGCATGGACAAGGTCACGTGTTTCCTTGCTGATGTCCGGATTGTCTTTCAGCGCCCTCGACACAGTGGAGGGGGAGACATTCAGCGCCCGGGCAATATCCTTGATGGTAATCTGCGGTTTATTCATGGTATAGTTTTGAGGACAAAGATAAGGTAAACTTCCCTAATCCGATTGCAAAAATAACGTAATAAGGTAAATTGTGCTTATCCGTTGAGGTTTATCGGGTTGTAAGTTTGTGCAAACGATTGCAGATACCCGTATTTTGACAAATTAAGGTGATATATAGTTCTATATTCCCTAAATGCTTATATTTGCAGTACGCAATTAATGATGATAACGCCATGAAACACATGAAGTTTTTGACTTTCTTTTTTTGTATTGCCTTTGCAGTATTTGCATGCAGCAGCAATAATGAGACAGACCCCAATGCTGGTGGACTTCCCGATAAGGAGGAACCTCTGGCTACAGACTTTGCTAAAGGTGCCGACATCAGTTGGGTGACGGAGATGGAACATAAGGGTATGAAATTTTACAATACCTCCGGTGTGGAGACCGATTGTTTCCAGCTGATGAAGGATTTGGGCCTGAATGCGGTTCGACTCAGAGTATGGGTCGACCCCAAAGAACACGATAACTGGTGCAATACGGCCGATTTGGTGACGAAAGCCAAGCGTGCCGCAGAGCTGGGCATGGACGTAATGGTAGACTTCCATTACAGTGACTGGTGGGCCGACCCTGGACAGCAGCATAAGCCTGCTGCATGGAAAGGACTGAACTTGGCCGACTTGAAGAAAGCCGTCGCCGGTCATACTGCCGATGTACTTAATGCGCTGAAAGCGGCAGGAGTTACTCCCAAGTGGGTTCAGGTAGGTAATGAAATCCGTTCGGGGATGCTCTGGGATGAAGATGCTGCATTGAGTGGTGCGTCCTATGATGTGAGGGAATGTGATGTAAAGGGTTCCAACAGCACTTCCGAGGAAGTGAAATACCGTGAGAACTTTGCCAACCTGGCTGCTTTTATCAATGTAGGATACGATGCGGTAAAGTCCGTCTTCGACGATGCCATTGTCATCGTCCATCTGGACAATGGATATGACAACGAATTGTATACCTGGTTCTTTGATGAACTGAGAGCCAATGGCGGTAAGTGGGATATGATAGGCATGTCGCTCTATCCTTACTGGACGATGCTCGAGCACAAGGAATATACAGCTGATAGAACTATCACCGAGTGTATTGCCAATATTAATAGTGTAGCCCGGAAATACAACTGTGACGTGATGGTTGTGGAAACCGGCATGGAGTGTGCCGACGACAAAGGGAATCTGGCAAGTGCTTCCGTGCTGGCAGAAGGGAAACGCCAACTGGCACGTATCCTGAAAGAGTGCAAGGAGAATACCGGCGGACGCTGCAAGGGCGTGTTCTACTGGGAACCGGAATGCAGGCCGAACCAATATCGGCTGGGGGCATTCACTGAAGACGGCCGCCCCACTGTGATAATGGATGCTTTTAAATAATTATATTAACAAAATCTTTTAAAGAAGAATGAGAAAGACAATACTTATCTTTTCCTGCTGCGCTTTTTTTGCCTTGGCGGCAATGGCGCAGCGTACAGAAGCATTGTTGGAAAAGAACTGGAAGTTCACCAAGGGAGATGTTCCCGAAGCAACACAAACAAATTTAGACGACAGTAAGTGGGAAACAGTGACCATTCCTCATGATTGGGCCATCTTTGGTCCGTTCGACCGCAACAACGATTTGCAGGAGGTAGCGGTTACGCAAGACCTTGAAAAACAAGCTTCCGTAAAGACCGGGCGTACCGGAGGGTTGCCTTATGTGGGTGTCGGTTGGTATCGTACGGCTTTTGATGCTTCTGCAGACAAGCAGGTCACTCTGGTTTTCGATGGTGCTATGAGTGAGGCTCGGGTCTATGTCAATGGGAAAGAAGCTTGTTTCTGGCCTTTCGGGTATAACTCTTTTCATTGCGATGTTACCGGTTTGCTGAATGCCGACGGTAAAAACAATGTGCTGGCTGTCCGTCTGGAAAACAGACCCCAGTCCTCCCGTTGGTATCCGGGGGCGGGATTGTATCGCAATGTCCGCCTAGTTACTACGGAACGTGTTCATGTTCCGGTTTGGGGTACACAGCTCACCACACCGCATGTTTCTGCTGAATACGCTTCCGTGCGTCTGCGTACTACAATACGGAATGCCGGTGATGCGGATGTTCGTATTTCTACTGATATTATTGCGCCGGACGGTAAGATAGTAGCCCGTAAGGATAATAGCCGGAAAATTAATCACGGACAGCCATTTGAGCAGAATTTTCTGATAAATGCTCCGTCTCTGTGGTCCCCTGAGACACCTTATTTATATAAGGCAGTATCTAAGATTTATGTAGATGGCAAACAGACTGACGAATATACCACGCGTTTTGGTATCCGCAGCATTGAGATTATAGCTGATAAGGGATTCTTCCTGAATGGTAAGCACCGTAAATTCCAGGGGGTATGCAATCACCACGATTTGGGCCCGTTGGGTGCGGCTGTCAATGTGGCTGCTCTTCGCCGTCAGTTGACATTATTGAAGGATATGGGATGTGATGCAGTCCGTACCTCCCACAATATGCCTACACCCGAATTGGTGGAACTCTGTGACGAGATGGGCTTTATGATGATGTTGGAACCTTTCGATGAATGGGATATTGCCAAATGTGAGAATGGTTATCACCGCTATTTCAACGAATGGGCAGAAAAGGATATAGTAAACATGCTGCATCAGTATCGGAACAATCCTTGTGTGGTAATGTGGAGTATAGGAAATGAGGTTCCTACCCAATGTAGTCCCGAGGGCTACAAAGTGGCTTCTTTCCTGCAGGATATTTGCCATCGCGAAGACCCTACACGCCCCGTTACTTGCGGTATGGACCAGGTAACTTGCGTGCTTGCCAACGGGTTTGCGGCAATGATTGATGTACCCGGTCTTAATTATCGGGCTCACCGTTATGTGGAGTCTTATGAGACTCTTCCACAGAATATTGTGCTCGGTTCGGAGACGGCTTCCACTGTAAGTTCTCGTGGTGTCTATAAATTTCCCGTACAGAAGGGTGCCAGTGTGATGTATGATGACCATCAGTGCTCCGGTTATGATGTGGAGTGTTGTTCCTGGTCGAATCTTCCCGATGAGGATTTTGCTTTGGCTGATGATTATGACTGGACAATCGGACAGTTCGTCTGGACGGGCTTTGATTATTTGGGTGAGCCTTCTCCTTATAGTACGGATTCCTGGCCCAGCCACAGCTCCGTTTTCGGTATCATAGACTTGGCAAGCCTCCCCAAAGACCGTTTCTATCTGTACCGCAGCCTATGGAACAAGCAGGCAAATACCTTGCATGTCCTTCCGCACTGGACGTGGCCGGGCAGGGAAGGGGAGAATACTCCGGTTTTTGTTTACACCAGCTATCCCAGTGCCGAACTGTTCGTCAACGGAAAGAGTTATGGCAAACAACGGAAACTTACTGCTGATGAAAGCCGTGCTTTGGAAGGTCAGGACTCCCTTGCTTTGCAGCGTCGCTATCGCTTGATGTGGATGGATGTTCCTTATGAACCGGGCGAAGTGAAAGTGGTGGCTTATGATGTTTCCGGCAATCCTGCAGAAGAAAAGGTGATTCGTACCGCTGGCAAGCCCCATCATCTGGAGCTGGTTGCCGACCGCACCCACTTGTCTGCCGATGGTAAGGACCTGGCATATATCACAGTCCGTGTCGTGGATAAGGACGGTAACCTTTGTCCGGCAGACAGCCGCATGGTAAACTTCTCGGTGAAGGGTGCCGGAAAATATCGCGCTGCTGCCAATGGAGATGCTACCAGCCTCGATTTGTTCCATCTGCCCAAGATGCCGGCTTTCAGCGGTCAGCTGACGGCTATTGTGCAGAGTGGCGAGCAAGCCGGTGAGATTGTGTTTGAGGCAAGGGCTAAAGGATTGAAGTCCGGAAAGTTGGTACTTTATACTTCAGAGAAATAAATAGCACTATTTGCTTCCACTCTACCACACCTGCTCTGTAACCCTTTGTTCATCGGTGTTTGAGGTGCGGTGGAAGCAACAGAAAAAGGTGGAAGCAAATTTTGCTTCCACCTCTGTTTTTAGGGCCGATATGATGTTAACTTGTTGTAATGTAACAAGTTAATATCATGTCGGCCATTTTGTTAATATCGTGTTAATGGCATATTAATATTGTGCAGACACGTTATTCATATCCTGAAAGTATGTTGCTTGGTTTATACATGCATGGCATTTCTTCAGTAAAAGCTTTGTGTTTCTTTTGTTTTGTCTTGATGTTGTGTAGTACTTAACGGTCGTAAAGCGATTTGTTGACGGCCGTAAAGCGATCTGCCAACGGCCATCAACAAATCGCCTAACGGTCGTTAGGCGGTGAAAATCTCTGTACTTCAGCAGAATAAACATATATGTTATGTGCAAGAATGCCACATGTAGAGTGGAGAGAAGCGCTGTATTATGATATATCAAGTGATTTTTCTATCTTGTGCAACCGCATGCAATCGTTTGCACTGTTCGTTTCCCACATTTTACACTCTCTTTATACTTTACTAAAGTAATAAAGCATATTTTTGTTGCGTCATGCTTTGGGTACTTGAAAGACGTTAGAAAGCGAAAGTACGAAAATTATTTTTCGAATAATATATATAGGTAATTAATATTGTTAACTTTAATTTATTAAATGCATGAAGCAAGTTAATCTTAGAATCTGTCAAACGATTCTTACCCTAATGTTAGGGTTATTCTTGTCTGTTAGCGTTTATGCACAGAACATCACCGTGAAAGGGCATGTAAAAGATGCTTTGGGAGGAGTGATAGGCGCAAATGTAGTGGAAAAAGGAAATTCCACGAATGGTACAATCACTGACCTTGATGGTAATTTTACATTGACAGTTCCTCAGGGAGCTACGTTGGTCGTGTCTTTTATCGGATACAAGACGCAAGAAGTAGCTGCTGCTCCTTCAGTAATTATTACATTACAAGATGATGCGGAATTGTTGGGCGAGGTGGTCGTAATTGGTTACGGTACAGCCAAAAAGAATGATTTGACTGGGTCTGTTACGGCTATTAGTGCAGATAAAATGGTAAAAGGTGCTGTTACATCTGCTACTGATATGTTGGTTGGTAAAGCTGCCGGTGTAAGTGTGATTACTGACGGTGGTGCTCCGGGAGCTGGTGCTACAATTCGTGTGCGTGGCGGTTCTTCTATGTCTGCATCCAATAATCCGTTGATTGTTATTGACGGTGTGCCTGTAGATGACGGTGGTATTAATGGTATGTCAAATCCTTTGGCTACTGTCCATCCCAATGATATTGAGACTTTTACTATTTTGAAAGATGCTTCTGCAACAGCCATTTATGGTTCTCGTGCATCTAACGGTGTTATTATTATTAATACTAAAAAAGGAAAGTCTGGACGTGTACAAGTTGGTTATAGCGGTACATTCTCTATTAATACAAGACCCAATAAAGTAGATGTAATGTCTGCAAATGAATTTAGAGAATTTGTGACTTCTAAATTCGGTGAATCAAGTGCTCAGTTTAAAGCATTAGGTCAGGCAAATACTGATTGGCAGGATGAAATATTCAAAACCTCTTTCAGTACAGACCACAATGTTAATGTTTCTGGTGCTATACCACACATGCCCTATCGTGTATCAGTTTCTTATACCAATGAAAATGGTATATTGAAGACTTCTAATATGGAGCGTTTGACTGGTGCTATTAGCTTGAATCCTAATTTCTTTGATAAGAAATTGAATATTCAGTTGAATGTGAAAGGTATTTATAATACAAACCGTTTTGCAGATACTGGTGCAATAGGTATGGCGACGCAATATGATCCGACACAGCCTATTTACATGGATGGAAATCCCTATGGTAACGGCTACTTTATGTATATGAAAAGTGGCAATAATCCTACACCGGTTGATATTGGTTTGGCTAATCCCGTTTCTATTTTAGATTCAAAGCATGACGAATCAACTGTTTATAGAAGTATTGGTAATGCACAAATTGACTATAAGTTTCATTTCCTGCCCGAATTGAGAGCAAACTTGAATTTAGGTTACGACGTGTCTAAGAGTGAAGGTGATGTTATTATAGAAGATAATGCTCCTATGACTTGGTGCCAAGGTAACTATAAAACTGGTTTTGGGGAAAATAGCAGCTATTATCAATTGAAGCGGAATACATTGCTGGATTTCTATTTGAATTATGCTAAAGAGTTTGGTGCACATCATGTCGATGTTATGGGCGGTTATTCTTGGCAGCATTTCTATAATTCTACATGGACCAAATATCCTTATTCTACAGTAAAAGCTGAAGAAACTGGTAAGGAATTCTATAAGGATATGGAAGATTATTCAACTGAAAACTATCTTGTTTCTTTCTTTGGGCGTTTGAATTATACATTATTGAATCGTTATTTGGTGACATTTACCTTGCGTAATGATGGTTCTTCACGTTTCAATAAAGACAATCGTTGGGGATTATTTCCTTCAGTTGCTTTGGCATGGAAGATGAAAGAAGAGAATTTCTTGAAGGGAGTGGATTGGCTTTCTGATTTGAAGTTGCGTTTGGGCTATGGTATTACTGGTCAGCAAAACCTGAATAATGGTGACTATCCTTATATGGCTCGCTATATGTATTCCAAAGCTGGAGCAAATTATTATTTTGGTAATAACAAGTATTCATTGATTGCTCCTCAAGCTTATGATGAAAACTTGAAATGGGAAGAAACTACAACTTACAATATTGGATTGGATTTCGGTGTATTGAACAACAAATTGACAGGTACTCTTGATTTGTATTATCGTAAAACTGATGATTTGCTGAATACGGTTACAGCTCCTGCCGGTACAAACTTTAGTAACCAGTTGTTGACGAATGTAGGTACATTGGAGAATAAAGGTATTGAACTTACTTTGACGGCTCATCCTATCACGACAAAAGATTGGGACTGGACATTGAGTTATAACATCTCTTATAATAAAAATGAAATTACCAAATTGACATTTAATGATGACCCGGCTTATAAAGGTGTGATTCATACTGGTATTGATGGAGCAACCGGTTATAATATCATGATAAATGCTGTTGATCATCCTTATAATTCATTCTATGTATGGGAACAACTTTATGATAAGGCTGGAAATCCGATAGAAGGTGCTTATGTTGATCAAAATGGGGATAATAAAATAGACGAAGAAGATTTGGTCGCTTACAAAAAGTCTGCTCCTGACGTATTTATGGGATTAACTTCTCAATTGTCTTATAAGAATTGGGATTTGTCATTTGCTTTGCGTGCAAGTATTGGAAACTATGCTTATAACAATGTACAATCCAATCGTGAGGCTTGGGATGGTTCACAAATGTATGACCAAACTGGTTTCTTGAAAAATCGTTTGACTTCTGCATGGAAAACAAATTTCAAGACAGGGCAATATCGTTCTAGTTACTATGTTCAGAATGCTTCTTTTGTACGGATGGACAATATTTCATTAGGATACACTTTTAACAAGCTGTTCAATGATAAACAAAGTGCACGTGTTTATGTCACGGTACAGAATCCGTTTGTTATTACCAAATATGATGGTTTGGATCCTGAAATTAGCGGTAGTGGAGTTGATAATAATATCTATCCTCGCCCTCGTGTATTTATGTTAGGCTTGAATCTTAATTTTTAATCAATGAAGTTATGAAAATATTAAAATATAAATATATATTGTCGGCAGCCCTTTTGAGTACGATGTTAGGGGTTACCTCTTGTGTGAACGATCTGGATACGGTTCCATTGGATAAGGATGAATTGGTTTCGGATGTCGTTTTTGGAAAGGAGATAGGAGCTTATGAACAAAGTTTGGCTAAAATATATGCAGGTTTGGTAATAGGTGGTAATGCAGGTGGAGACTCAGACCAGGATGTTGCCGGCATTGACGGTGGTTCTCAGGCTTCATTTATTCGCGTATTGTGGAATATGCAGGAATTGGCTTCTGATATCGCTCATTGTTGCTGGAATGATCCTGGTATTCCAGACTTCAATCATATTTCTTGGGCTGCTTCAAGTCCATGGATCAAAGGATCATATTATCGTTTGTATTATCAGATTAACTTGTCAAATGCGTTTTTACGTGAAACAACTGATGATAAACTTGCCTCACGAGGTTGTTCAGAGCAAGTAAAGGCTTCTATTAAAACTTTCCGTGCAGAAGCTCGTTTTATGCGTGCTTTGATGTATCTGTATGCTTTGGATTTGTATCGTAATGTTCCGTTTGTAGATGAAAACAGCCCTATTGGTAGCGTTCGTCCACAACAAATTATGAAAGATCAATTATTTGAATACATTGAAAGTGAAATGTTGGCATGTGAAAGTGATATGCTTGATCCTGTAGTTGGATTTAATGATAATTATGGACATGCTAATAAAGCTGCTCTGTGGGCTGCATTGTCTCGCTTGTATTTGAATGCAGACACGTATGTAGGTGTAAATAAATATACTGAATGTGTGACTTATTCTAAAAAGATTATTTCAGCAGGTTACCAATTGGAACCGGTTTATGGCGATATGTTCAAAGCTGATAATGACCAATCCAAAGAGATGATTTTCCCATTGAGATATGAAGGTGAAGATACAATGACCTGGGGAGGTATGACAGCTTTGTTATGCTGGGGTTCTGCTGATTTTCAAGAAGAAACGAATGCAAAGGGAGGTTGGCAAGGTGTTAGAGCTAAGTCGTCTTTATATAATATCTTTGAAAAAGAGGATAGCAGTGATAAGGATACTCGTAAAGCAATGTTGCGTACAGAAGCTACCACAAATATTGAGATCACAAATGAGGCTGATTTTGTCAATAATGGCATTCCCGTTACCAAGTTTTATAATGTGAATAAAGATGGAAGTAAACCTGCATCTGCGGAAGCTTGGACAGATTATCCATTATTCCGTTTAGGTGAAATCTATTTGAATTTAGCAGAAGCTGTTCTTCGTGGCGGACAAGGAGCAACAAAAACAGAGGCTTTGGGATATGTAAATGATTTGCGTAAACGTGCATATTCAGACAAGGCGTCCGCACCTATTTCCGATAGTGATTTTACTTTGGACTTTATGATGGATGAACGCGCACGTGAGCTATTCTACGAAGCTCAAAGACGTACAGATTTGATTCGCTTCGGTAAATATACTTCTGCTGATTATGTTTGGCCATGGAAGGGTGGAGTTGCGGCAGGAAAATCTGTTGAAAGCTTTTATCAAGTGTTCCCCTTGCCTTCAGACGATGTTGGTTCTAATCAGAACCTGGTACAGAATGAAGGATACTAATATTAATGATTAAACATGAATGATATGAAGACAAAATATATTTATTTACTTTTGGCTGGAATCTTCGCATTGATGTCTTGTGAGGAGGATGCTACCCCCATATTGGAATTGAAGACTGCTGCTGCATTGCATGCGCTTTACCAAACAGACATTACTATTACTAAAGACAATAAGGATGCGCAATTTCCGGAAATAGCTTGGGATAAGGCAGATTATGGAGTTTCTGCAGTAGTTAATTATGTTGTAACTCTAACAAATACTTCTACCAATAAGAGTATTGTAATAGGAGAAACAGGGGATGCAAAACTGGCATTTACAAATAGTGAAATGAATTCTTTATTGGCTAAGGTAGGAGCATATCCGGGGCAAACGTATGATTTTACTGTTTCTTTGGTTTCTGAGGCATATGATGCTTATACTGATGCAGCTAGTAACTCAATAACTTTTAAGGCTACACCTTATGACCCTAATGTAGATAATATTACATGGAAGTATGCTTATGTAGCTGTTGGCTATCCTGATTGGGACTACACTACTGCCTATTTGATAGGTGACCCTGACGGTGATGGCATTTATAGTGGTTATGCCAATTTTGATGGTGCTGCTTCTTATGCAATCATTGATGGTGCAGACCTTACGAAAGTATTGGCTAAAGACCAGCAAGTTACTGCTGATGGTAAAGGTTTCATTGAAATTACTTTAGATGCAGAAGGTAAGGTAACCCAATCAGAGAAAGGGCTGGTTTGGGGAGTAATTGGAGATGCTACGTCTAGTGGTTGGGACAAAGATACCCAGATGGAATACGATACCACTACTCGTCTTTGGACAGTGGTTACTCCGTTGCTCGATAAGGAATTCAAATTTAGAGCCAATAATGACTGGGGATTCAATTATGGAGCAGAAGAAGGTAAACTTTCTGAGTTGGCCGGTAACTTGGTTGCTGGAGGTCAAAATTTCAAAGTGGTAAAGGCAAGTCCCTATATTATTACTTTAAATTTGACTAATGCAGGAAAATATACTTATAGTATGGAAGAAACAACGATTGAGCTTTCTAGCTCTGCAATGACATTGCCTGGTAGCTATCAGAGTGGTGATGGTTGGAAGCCGGAAGCTGATGATTGCTATAAGGTAGAATCTGCAGCTCGTGATTTCAAATATACTGGCACTCACTATTTCCCTGCCGATACAGAATTCAAGTTCTATGATTCTGGTACGTGGATTGGTGTTGTTGGAGATATTACTTGGAATGAGGCTAAGACATCAACTACGTTTGTTATCGGTGATGGCGGTAATGTTAAGATTGAGGCTGCCGGTTATTATCGAGTAGGTGCCGATACTAAGAAGATGGTTGCTACTTTGGATAAGACAGGTTGGGAGATTATTGGTGATGCTACTCCTGGTGGATGGGATAAAGGCACTTTAATGGATTATGATGCTGAAACGCAAAAGTGGTCGGTGACTGTTACATTAGGTGATGGTGAAATGAAATTCAGATGGGATGCAGCTTGGACTATAAACTTTGGTGGTAGTTTAGGTGCGCTGACGCAGGATGGTGGAAATATTAAAGTTTCAGCTGGAACATACACGATTGTATTGGATCCAGAAGCTAAGAATGCTACAATGACAGCCAATTAAGGCTCTCTTATTTATAGAAAAAGGATTAAGGGGGGACCTTTAATCCTTTTTTATTTGTCAGACCAATGAATTGTAAATAGATGAGGAATTTATTTTATACTATACTTGTATTATTGACAGTGTATGCTTGTGCCGGAAAACGCGAGATAGTTACTGAACAAAAGCAAGTATTACCTGCTGTAGAAGACGTTGTGATGTACGAAATCAATCCACGTGTTTTTGCTCTGAAGAATGCATTTAATGTCATATCAAAACATCTTGATTCTATTCAGTTTTTGGGTGTTAATGTTGTTTGGTTTATGCCAATCTATGAGATTGGTGAGGTAAATACGGTGAATTCTCCTTATTGTATCAAAGATTATAAAAGAATAAATCCTGAATTTGGAACAGTAGAAGAATTTAAGCGTTTAGTGGAATTATGCCATGAAAAAGGAATAAGTGTAATTTTAGATTGGGTTGCTAATCATACATCTTGGGACCATGCTTGGATTAAAGAACATAAAGAGTGGTATACTCAGGATAGTATCGGAAATATAATTTCTCCTGCAGGAACGGGATGGAATGATGTGGCAGATTTGAACTACGATAATGCAGATATGTGCCTTGCAATGATTGATGCTATGAAATATTGGATACAAGAAGTTGGTGTAGATGGTTTTCGCTGTGATGCTGCTGATTATGTTCCATATACTTTCTGGAAGCAAGCTGTTGATTCTCTGAGGGCTATTCCAAATCGGAAATTGTTAATGTTGGCAGAAGGTAAGCGCAAAGATCATTTTGATGCAGGATTTGATATGAACTATGCTTGGGATTTGATGGAGGCGATGCGGGATGTTTTCGTTAATGATAGTAGTGCGGCACGCTTGTTGGAGGTGGATTGGAGCGAGTATGACTCAATTCCGGCAGGAAAAATGAAATTACGTTTTATTACCAATCATGATGAGGCTTCTAAAATGTCGCCAATTGTGGAGTTAGGAAGTGAAAGGGCAGCTATGGCTGCTTTTGTTGGAACAGTTTTTTTGCATGGTGGAGCATTGATTTATAGTTCACAAGAAATTGGACATGAGGCTCCTATTAATTTTTTTGCATATACATCCGTGGATTGGTCCGAATGTTCGGATATTTATCAAGAATATGGGTGTTTAATGGGATTGTATAATAAATATCCTGCACTTCGGAAAGGAATATTAACTGGGTATCCTGCTTCAGACGTCTTGATGTATCAGAAAAGTGATGGTAAAGATGCTTTTATGATATTGGTTAATGTGCGTAATAGAGATGTTTCTGTTATCTTACCGGAGGGTTGGAAGCATCATGTAGCTACTGATATTTACGAAAATAAACCTCTGGAATTGATGAATGAAATTAAACTGAATGCATTAGAGTATAGAATAATTAGATTCTGACGGCTGGATTTTAATAAAAGAGGAGACCCTATACTATTATATTGTGTAAGGTCTCCTCTTTCTGTTTGATATGCAAACGTTTTCGTGATATTGTTCTCGTTTTCCTTTACGTTAATTGATTTGCCCTTTCTTTTCCGGTTATATTTGTGAAGTGATAACTTTAAATACTTCATATTATGAAAATTATCGTTCAACGTGAGAATCTTGTTTTATGGCATTTGATATGCTTCAGCGTGCTGCTGGCATTCACGGCATGTAGTGACAACAAAGAGGAGTTTCAGGAATATTTGACTCCTGCCTCCGGTAGTGAAGCTATTTTTGAACAAGGTTTTAGCTTTGCTGAAGCTGCTTCTTCACAAAGTGTCAGTTTTGAGGCCGGATATCAATGGACTGCTGAGCTGAGTGGTGAGGATATTGGCTGGTGCAGTATCAATCCGGCAAAAGGCTTGTCAGGAAAAGCTACGATTATGGTTTCTGTTGCTAAAAATGAAACTGGAATAGCGCGTACAGCACAATTGAATATTATATCCGGTTCAAAAAGGGAAGAAATATC
>ULJF01011332.1_pt1 | contig 15038 bp, 13 predicted proteins | sample 1950821 | NCBI WGS metagenome assembly ULJF01 (sample SAMEA4835466, study PRJEB28245) | human gut metagenome | biome: gut microbiome; material: fecal sample | place: Denmark | collected 2008 | reverse complement strand
CCGCAGCAACCGCCTGCGATGTTCAGTAACCCTTCCCGGGCCATGTTTTGCAGGCATTGGGCTGTAAAGGCCGGACTTTCGTCGTATTCACCCATCTCGTTCGGTAGTCCGGCGTTGGGATATAAGCTCAGATAGCAGGGCAAAACGGCAGAGAGCCGCTCGACGAAAGGCTGTAGGTCGGGAGCTCCGAACGAACAATTCAATCCGAAGCTCAATAGCGGGTAATGGGCAAGGGCTGTGTACAGCGCTTCTAAGGATTGGCCTGTCAGGGTACGTCCGCTTTTGTCGTTAACGGTAGCGGAAACCATGACCGGTATAGTCGTTCCTTTCTCCTGTTGTACCCGGTCGATGGCGTACAGTGCGGCTTTGGCATTCAGTCCGTCGAATACCGTTTCAATCAGCAGTAAGTCGGCTCCGCCGTCGATCAATCCATTTATTTGGGTCGTGTAAGCCGCTGTCAAGGTATCAAAATCTACCGGACGGAATTCCGGATGATTGACGTCCGGAGACAGGGATAGAGTTTTGGAGGTCGGGCCGATACTGCCGGCAACAAATACCGGACGATTGGCCAGTGAAGCGGTTTGTTTTGCCAGGCGGGCTCCTTCGTAATTCAGCGTATATACCAGTTCACTGCAATGATACTCTTCCTGGGAGATTGCATTGGAATTGAACGTATTGGTTTCGATAATATCAGCACCTGCTTCTATGTAAGACCGGTGTATGGACTGAATGACTTCCGGTTTTGTCAGGTTCAATATATCGTTGTTACCTTTCAGGTTTACCGGGTGAGTGACAAAACGTTGTCCTCTGAAATCTTTTTCAGTCAGTCCGAATTTCTGAATAGCCGTGCCTGTGGCTCCGTCTAAGATGAGTATTTTCTCTTTTAATAGCTTTCTCAGCATATATACTACAATATAGATCCGGAGCTTTAAATACGGCAGGTCGTAAAACCTGCCGGTATATATGTCCGGAAGTTAGTTAAAAAACTTGAGTTCAAATTTACCGACAGCCCCCATTTTATCGTCTTTGATCAGAACAGCCGAGATAATATCTTCTATTTTTCCGATTTTTTCCAGTACCGGATTTATATCCTCGGCTTTTCTGACAAAATTAGCAAAGGCGGTGGCATAGCTGTCAGCTAACAATACATCTTTACAAATAATCATTACTGCGTCGGCTTTTCCGAAGCTTAATGACGGTCCGACTGTACCGGAAGAGGTACAGATACCCAACGGCGCTTGTGACGCGTTGATGTGTAATCCCACTTTCTCGGAGAGGGGAGAAGCTCCTGCGAATACCGATACGTCAATGTCTTCCAGAATATCGGCATAGATATCCCCTCCGTTTTCAATGATTACTTCTTTAACTCCGAAATGCCTTTTCAGTGCATTTGCAATATACAGAGCAATGGCACCGGCAACGGCACTCATCGGTCCGATATTGGTCCGGTGGGAGATTTCGGACATTTGTGTAAATATGGCCGGAGCATCGGGTTTGGCGTCGTAAGGTACCAGTGATGTCAGATAACAGGGATCTTTTTGCAGATACTTTTCCATGGTATCCCGCAGTTCTGTGATCAATGTATTGCTGTATTCAGGCATCTCAGGGCGGTATGATGTTTTATCTATACCGATCCACAAGTCCGATTCTTTGCATTTTACGACAAAGCTGGTCCAGCGACCTTCCCGAAAATGTTCCCGATAGGTTCTGTTTTTATATTCCATGATCTGTAAGGTTTAGGGTTTATTCTCGATCATAAAATTATAAATTTTCTTCCAGCTTTGGTATCGAAAAATGAGCAAAGTTTGATATTGTACAGACATTTGTCCGCGTTGAAGCCTTATTCCGAAAATTCGATCCGGAAAAGTTTTAACGGGCATGATTTCAGACAAAGCTTACAGACGATGCATTTTTCCGGGTTGAATTTGAGTTTCCAATCCGGTTCTCCGATTGTCAGCGCATGGGAAAAGCAGGCCGAAGCACAGTTGCCGCAATTGATACACCGGCTTTCGTCGTATGAAATTTTACTTGCCAGCGGGCTGACGGTAACTCCGTTGTCGGTCAGAAAGGCAAGACCTTGTTCCAGCAACAGTTCGTCAGCTTCCAGTTCTACAAGTAATTTTCCGGATTTTCCGGCTTCAATTTCTGCTTTTAATATATTGATTCGGATATCGTATCGTTTTACGAGATCGTACATCAACGATCTGTCGGTAGCATCTACCGGGAACGATAATACAACTTTTTTTATCATAGGATTCGTGTTTCAGTGTTTGTGGTTTCAATTTTCCGGTTTGGTTTCGAGCAATGATTTCAGCCCGGTGTTCGTCGGCATCGGACGAACGGGTTCTGTCAGTTGGAAATGGCCTCCGGCAATCCGTTTTTTTAGCATTGCAGCGATTTCCCGGGCTTTTGCCAGGCTGGAAACCGGAGCCGTCCGGACTTTTTGTCCTTTGATTTCAATTTCTCCGCTGTGTAATGCGGCATAGTTCGTTTTGCCCAGTATCTGATTTCCGTTTCCATAATCTACGATCGTCGTTTCGATCTGTTCGTTACGGATGGAGACTCTGCGGGCCAGATCTTCGTCCAGTATGGGAATGGGGATACCGATGCCGACAAACAGGCTTATTCCGTATTTTTCATAATAAGCGGCCCGGAGGTATTCGCTACTCATATTTTTAAGATCTCCGATTACGGCAATGGTACGGGCGTTGCTTGTCGGTATGCCATATTCGTTTACTTCTTTTGTCGAATGAAACTGTGTTCCGTTCCAGGTGACGTAACCTTCTGTACCGCCAAGGAAGATCCGGGTGCCTAACCCGATCGTCCGGCATTCCGGATCGTTGATCAGGGGAGACAGTTCTCCGGCCGTACTGTAGGACGCATTGCGCATACGGGGAAGCAGGGTTCCCATGTAAGTGTATTTAAGCTGGTCCGTGGTATTGGTCGCTACATTGTAATTTTGATATGCGTTTCTCGGATTGTAAAGGATGGCTTCGTTGACGGTGTCTTTATTGATGACCGTTTTGATGTGTTTACGCGGGTAACAGTCGGTGCCTTTTCCCCAAGCTTCCAGTAAAATATCTTTACCGTTGATCAGGTCTTCGATGATATGGGCACCACCGTATGCGGGACGCTCGGGGTTGCAGTCGGTTGCTCCTATGTAGGTGTCTACCGCTGCCAATCCGCCGCTTACTCTCACACCGTTCAATTCGATTTTTTCCATCCGGATGGGTGGATTGGCGTGTCCGAAGTTGATAAATGCACCGGACGAGCACATTGCTCCGAAAGTACCTGTTGTTACGACATCTACTTTTTGTGCAATTTCTTTGGGGGATAATGTACGGGATAGTTCCGCTACTTCTTCTGCCGTTAACACGACAGCCGTTCCTTTCTTTATTTTTTCGTTTATTTCAGCGTATGACTTAGCCATGGAATTAAAATTGAAATTTGATACAATAAGTTTAAGGTCGAAAAATCTATCGTATACAAGCGGAAACTCCCTTCCGTCCGGGTACTTTAGTTTTTCGTCCGGCTATAATATAAGCCGTTATTGGCGGGGAAAAATAAAAGATCAGCGCATACAGCGCATATACATGAAGAAACCGTTAAGAAAAGAATAGGTTGCCTGAAATACTTTTGTGGACACTTTTACTGAATGACTGTCTGTTTTCATCTGCTTCTCGGTTTAAATTATAATTCCTGATTTTCAGGACGGGTTTTGGCACCTTTCAGAAAGTTCTGAGGTTGTCGGAGTTTCATAGAGCCCGTCTCTCAACTCCTCTTTATAATTCAAACAATCTTTCTTACGGATTGAATTGATGTTGCAAAGAAAAGTCAAAATCTTGTAAATTCCAAAAAAAGGAATAAAAAATGCATTTTTATTTATTTGTACGGCATAAATTCTTACATTTTCTTTTTCTTTGTAAAAAAATGTATTGAGATGTAGCTTGCGTTTTTTTTAGATGTATGATATGACAAAACAGACAAATCGTTTATTGGCACTGGATGTATTGCGGGGTATTACGATAGCGGGTATGATTTTGGTGAATGATCCCGGTTCGTGGGGAGCTGTATATGCGCCTTTGTGCCATGCTTCCTGGAACGGACTGACTCCTACCGATTTAGTGTTCCCTTTTTTCATGTTTATTATGGGGGTATCCATGTATTTTTCTTTGCGGAAATACGATTTCACTTTTTCCGGGGAAGCAGCCGTAAAGATTTTTCGCCGGGCTACGGTTATTTTTTTGATCGGAGTCGGGATCAATTGGTTTGCTTTGTGGTTCTCGGCTGTCTGTAGTCCGGAGGAGATGCCTTTGGGCGAACGGCTTACCTTGAATTTATTTCCTTTTGACCGGTTGCGGATATTGGGTGTTATGCAACGATTGGCGATTGCTTATCTGGGGGGAGCTTTGTTGAGTCTTTGGATAAAGCCGAAGTATTATCTTGGGGCTGCATTCGGCATTTTATCGGGTTATTTTTTTATTTTATGGGCAGGAGACGGGTTCGCCCGGTCAGCGGATAATATTATTGCCGTGGTAGACCGGACCGTATTCGGTGTGAATCATTTGTATGGCGAATGGTTACCGGACGGGACCCGCATTGCTTTCGACCCGGAAGGTTTGTTGAGTGCTTTGCCTTGTGTGGCGCATGTGTTGTTGGGGATGTTTATCGGCAGGGCGTTGGTGGAGGCTAAGGATAATACGCTGCGTATACAACGGCTTTTTATTTTCGGAACTCTTATTTTATTTGCCGGTTTTCTGCTGCAATACGGTTGTCCGATAAATAAGAAAATATGGAGTCCTACTTACGTGCTGGTTACCTGTGGGTTGGCTTCACAGTTGTTGGCATTGCTGATTTTTGTCATAGATGTAAAGGGGTATAAGCATTGGAGTCGTTTTTTTGAGGCTTTCGGGGTTAATCCGTTGTTTATATATGTATTGGCAGATGTGCTGGCGATTGTTTTGGGGTATGTTCATTTTTTCCGGCAAGGAGAATATATCAGTTTGCAGGGTTACATTTATTCCGTCGGTTTGGCTTCCTGGCTGAATCCTTATTTTGCTTCTCTGGTGTATGCTGTATTGTTTGTATTTTTGAACTGGTGTGTGGCCAGGGTGTTGTATAACAGAAAAATCTACATTAAAATCTGATAAAACGAAATATGAAAAGTATCTGTTTATTTATTTTTTTGTTGTCGGGCTATCTTGGGAATGCCTCACCGGTTCATGAGTTGCTGGACCGGATAGATCCGGGGGCTTCAAAGAAGTTTAAGATTGAGCTGGTTGAAGGTAATACGGATTTTTTTGAGCTGGATCAGGATGGGGACCGGGTGGTTGTGCGGGGAAACAATTATGTCAGTATCGCTACTGGTGTGAACTGGTATTTGAAGTATTATGCCGGAATTCATTTGTCCTGGAACGGTATGAAAGCAAAATTACCTGCTGTTTTACCTCCTGTCGAAAAAAGGGAACGCCGGGAAACATCGTTGAAGTACCGGTATGACCTGAATTATTGTACTTATTCCTATTCGATGGCGTTTTGGGATTGGGAGCGTTGGGAGAAAGAGCTCGACTGGATGGCATTGCATGGGATAAATCTGCCTCTGGCATTGACCGGAACGGAAACGGTTTGGCGCAATGTGTTGTTGCAGTTGGGGTATAGTGCGGAGGAGATCGGAAAGTTTATTGCCGGTCCGGGATTTTTAGCCTGGTGGCACATGAATAATCTGGAAGGGTGGGGAGGTCCTAACCCGGAAAATTGGTATAAACAGCAGGTGCAATTGCAACAGCGTATTTTAAACCGGATGCGGGAATTCGGTATAGAACCCGTTTTCCCGGGGTATGCCGGTATGGTACCTCATGATGTGAAGGAGAAACTGGGGCTGAATGTAACCGATCCGGGTAAGTGGTGTGGTTTTACCCGTCCTGCTTTTCTGCAACCGGAAGACCCGGCATTTCAGCGTGTTGCTGGTTTGTACTATGCGGAAATGGAAAAGCTGTTCGGGAAAGCCCGGTTTTACAGTATGGATCCTTTTCACGAGGGAGGAAATACGGAGGGGGTTGATCTGGCTGCTGCCGGCAAATCGATTCTGGAAGCCATGAAGCGTGCTAATTCTTCGGCTGTCTGGGTTATTCAGGCCTGGCAGGCCAATCCCCGGCCGCAGATATTGGATGCTATTGAAGCCGGAGATATGTTGGTATTGGATCTTAGCAGCGAGAATCGTCCGATGTGGGGTGATAAGGAGTCGCCCTGGTACCGGGAGAACGGTTATGGAAAGCACGACTGGTTGTATTGTATGTTGTTGAATTTCGGTGGTAATGTCGGGATGTACGGGCGGATGGACCGGGTGATCGACGGATTTTATGCTGCCCGGGAGTTGCGGAAAGGTACTTTGTGCGGAGTCGGAATTACAATGGAGGGGATTGAGAATAATCCGGTGATGTACGAGCTGTTGCTGGAGTTGCCCTGGCGGCCGGAAAAATTTACAAAGGAAGAGTGGGTGGAGGGGTATGTGAAGGCCCGTTATGGATGTGACGATTCCCGCTTGCGGCAAGTCTGGCAAATATTGTCGGAGACGGTTTACAATTGTCCGGATATCCGGGAAGGAACTGTGGAGTCTGTATTTTGTGCCCGTCCGGCTGAGGAAGTGCACAGTGCTTCCAGTTGGGGAAGTTCCCGTATGTATTACCCACCGGAGGAATCGGAGAAGGCTGCGAAGCTGATGTTGTCGGTGGCTGACCGTTATGCCGGTAATAATAATTTCGAATATGATTTGGTCGATGTGGTACGACAGGCTATTGCTGATCGTGGAAATCGGCTGCAAAAAGAAGTTACGGCGGCATACCGTGCGGGTAAAAAGGCTGATTTCCAAAGGTTGAGCCGGGAATTTCTGGATTTGATTTTGGTGCAGGACAGTCTTTTGACTACACGCCGGGAATTCAAAGTCGGCAACTGGATTGCACAGGCGCGGAAAATCGGACGGACAGAGGATGAGAAGAGGTTGTATGAATGGAATGCCCGGGTACAAATTACAACGTGGGGGAACCGGAAAGCGGCAGATGAAGGCGGTTTGCGTGATTATTCCCACCGGGAATGGTCCGGTTTGCTGAAAGATTTTTATTATCCCCGCTGGAAGGCCTATTTTGACATGTTGGGACAACGCCTGAACGGTGTGCAAGTCCAGGATATCGACTGGTATGCGATGGAAGAACCCTGGACATGGCTTCGGAACGATTATCCAGCAGAGCCGGAAGAAAATGCAGTGGAAGTAGCTCAGTGGGCTTATGGGAAGGTTTTTGTAAAAATCCGATAGCAAACAGATTGTGTTATCCATCAGCTACTAACAGTTGCTGCACGATAACCTTCCGGACGACGATCTGCCCAAAAGAGAATGGATGCAAAAAGGCTTTTCAGAATTGATGAAACTACCCGATGCCAGACAAGCATGTAGTGAACTACTCCCTGAAATGCCACAAATGGCAGATACAATACAACTTATGGTCTTCAATGCCGGCCTACAGGAAGTGACCGGCGAATGAAAAGACTTTATTTCCGGGTTATAGCAGTTTTTTCATTGAAAATATAAAATAAACACATAACGAGAAGTCAAAATTGAAAAAATCGTAGCGAACCGACTGAAAAATGTGTTCGTTACGCTATATTTTTCTCTTGACAAAAAGCCAAAGGAAACCATAATATAGACAAACGGCGCAAGAGTTCTGTTACCACATCATTACCCTTGGTATGATGAAAATTTCTTGCGAAACCGAAAGATTTTACCGTTTGGCATAATTTGTCTTATCTGTCGCTAACTCACTATAAACTAATTTTGTAACAAAAAAAAGAGAGAGTTATGCGAAGTATATTCAAAGTGTTATTCTACGTGAAGAAAGGTAGCGAAAAGCCCAATGGCAACCTGCTTTTGATGTGCCGTCTTATCGTTGACGGTGAGATCAAGCAGTTCAGCTGCAAAATGGATGTTCCCCTGCGATTGTGGGAGGTGAAAAACAACCGTGCTTCGGACAAGAGTGTCGAAGCACAGAAAATCAACATTGCCGTTGATAAAATCCGGGTGGAGGTAAATCGCCGTTATCAGGAACTGATGCAGACGGACGGATATGTCACCGCTGTCAAACTCGAAGATGCCTATCTCGGTATCGGTGTCAAGCAGGAAACCCTGTTGTCACAAAAGAAGAGATAAACACCATGATGAATATCGAAATGCCCGACAAGACGCACGAGCTTGTCCGGGACTTGTTCCTGTTTTCCAGCTTCACAGGTTTGGCATATTCTGATGTCAAGAACCTGACCAATGACAATTTGCAAACATTCTTTGACGGCAATCTTTGGATTATCACCCGAAGAAAGAAGACCAACACGGAATCCAATATCCGTCTGTTGGATGTATCTCTAAGAATAATCGAAAAGTACAAAGGCATGATAACGGACAACAAAGTGTTCCCTATGCCGAGCAACACGATACTGAAAACCATCGCCGGGCTGTGTGGTATAAAAACGCACCTTACCTATCACACTGCCCGGCATTCGGCAGCAACCACCATTCTGCTATCCAACGGAGTGCCGATTGAAACCGTCAGCAGACTGTTAGGACATACCGACATAAAAACAACCCAAAACTACTTGCAGAAATCTTCCCCTCCAAAGTCGAGAAATAGAGGTTACCATTATTTGCCAAGTAGCAATTGACTATTTCATCATTTTATTGCAACATTTCCACAAAATATAACCGAGACAATCAAAAGAATGGATACCTTTGGATTCATATAGATGGAATAAAATATCTAATATGGAACGCAAATTAATAAATCGCATCAAAGTTATTCTTGCAGAGAAAAACAAGAGTAATAAATGGCTCTCTGAACAATTGGATAAAGATCCCGCTATAATCTCCAAATGGGTTACCAATACAACACAACCCAATGTGGAAACGCTAATTGAAATATCCAAAGTTTTGGGTGTAACCGTGGATGACTTATTAAGAACGGAATAATATATGGGAGCAGTCAAATTATATAAATATCTTGATTTCAATGGCGGATTGATGATGTTGCATAATAGTAATCTTCAATTTACCAATGCTATGCAGTTGAACGACCCATTTGATTGTCACCCATCATTAATTGATTTCTCCAATGTTCCGAAGGAAGCGTGTGGAGGATGGACTCTGGAAATAATCGAAGAATTAAGAAGAGATCCATTTCGTAGAACAAGAGAAAGGGCATGGATATGTAGTCTTTCCAAAATATATGATTCAATCTTGATGTGGAGCTATTATAGCAAACATCAAGGTATCTGTATTGGTTTGGATATGGAGAAAGCCCAAAAGTCTCTTTCGAGAATACAAGGAACAGTCATGATTGGTTGTTCTGAGGTGGAAGTGCAATACAAGGATATTATAGAGAAGCCTGATTATTTCAGGGATGCAAAAGATTTCTTCCATTATCAGTTATCCACAAAGGCAAAAGCTTGGGAGCATGAACAAGAGGTTAGGCTATTTATTTTAGACCCTAGTCCCATATATATGGCATTACCGGATCAGAATGATGATAAAGGTTCGATAGATTGGAAGGAAGTACGAGCTTTTTCTAAAATCGGAGGAGAGTGTTTCGAGTCCGTTTATTTGGGAATCAATATGAATACAGATGAGAAATCAAAAATAATAAGCGTTGCACGGAAACTGAACCCTGATATTAAGATTTACCAAATGGGGATTGATGCAAATGCTTTTAAGTTAAATACTGAACTGATAAAATAATAGAATGGCTAAGAAACAGAATAAACCGGTAAAGGAAGAAACTCTTGAAACGATACTTTTCAATTGTCGTAATAGTCTGCGTGGGCGTGCAGCCATGACAGATAAACGCGACCTGCTGTTAACTCTTGTATTCTTGAAATTCATAGGAGAACGGTTCAAACAGCAAAAGGAGAAAATCAGGCATGAGATAGTGGAAGTTCAAGGCATTAATGATACGGATTTCATTGAGTTGCAACTTTCTCGTCCCAATCAATATATGCAGGACGGAGTGTTTTTCCTGACAGATGAAACATTTTGGGACAAACTGATTCTTACATTACCTACCGGCATGGCTATCGCTTTCGATACGGCCATAAAGACTTTGGATGACAACGAACCTAAATTGAAAAATGCTCTTCCGCAGCAAATTTTCACGAAAACAGCCCTTGAACCGGGAGTTCTGAAAAGCGTAGTGGATGAGATAAACAAGATAGACCCTCAGAAATTCAATGACCACGACCTCATAGGACGTGTATATGAGTATTTTTTGCAGGCTTTTTCTATAAACGCAGACAAAGAGGAAGGAGAATTTTATACACCACATTCTATCGTAGAGCTTATCGCATCTCTTATTGAGCCTTTTGATGGGACAGTCTATGACCCTTGCTGTGGTTCCGGAGGTATGTTTGTTCAAGCTGCAAAGTTCATAGAGGCCCACGGTGGAAATACGAAAGCCGTCAATGTGTATGGGCAGGAATCAGAACCGGCAACTTATCGCCTTGCAAAGATGAATCTGGCTATACGAGGTATCTCTTACCATTTGGGCGATAGAGCCGTGTCCACTTTCTCTGATGACCAGCATAAGGAACTTAAGTTTGATTACATCATGGCTAACCCGCCGTTCAATTTGAAGAAATATGCCGAATACGGAGGTTTTGAGACTGATCCCCGATGGCAAGGCTATGGAGTTCCTCCTGCCAGCAATGCCAACTATGCGTGGATTCTTCATATCTTGAACAAATTGAATGTCAGTCGTGGAATCGCAGGATTCCTGCTTGCCAATGGTGCTTTGGATGATAGTGATACGCAGGGAATACGCAAACAGCTAATCGAAAGCGACAAAGTAGAAGCTATTATCGTTTTGCCGCGAAATATGTTCTATTCTACCGATATATCCGTCACCCTTTGGATTTTAAACAACAATAAGAAAGGCGGTCCATGGCATGGCAGACAACTTCGCGACCGTACAGGTGAAATTCTTTTCATTGACTTGCGGACATGGAACAATAACATATATGAAAAGAAATACGTCCGCTTGTCGGAGACGGAAATAGACAGAGTGCGTCAGATATACCTCGATTGGCAAACCGAGAATTTTGCCGAGTATGCCGAGCCGGAATTATACTATGCTGCACATCGTAACGAAATTCAAGAAAAGGGATTTTCTCTCGTGCCATCCAGATACATTGAATTTATAGACCGTGATACGGAAATAGACTATAAGTCTGCCCTTTCAGAAATGAGTTGTAAATTTGATGAATTGAAGAAAAGATGGGATGCAAACGAAACGGAACTTATAAACGCTTTCAAAGTTTTAGGTTATGGAAAAGAATAAGCTGCAACATGGTATGACAACTGATAAACTGGTTTCTGATATCCGGAGTATCATTGAACAAGGCCGTCAACAGGCATATGCGGCAGCTAATCAGATTGCTGTACTTACCTATTGGCACATTGGGCGGCGAATAGTGGAAGAAGAACAGCATGGAGAAGTTCGTGCGCAGTATGGCACCCGGTTGATTAAAACATTAGCAGAGCAACTGGTACCTAAATACGGTAGTACATTCAGTAAACGCAATTTGGATTACTTCCGCCAATTTTACCTGTGTTTTAATGATTTGGAGATTGTGAACACGCGTGTTCACAATCTGACATGGTCGCACTTCCGCTCGATTATACAGGTTGCAGACCCTAAGGCCAGAGAGTGGTATGTAAAAGAGGCATCGGAACAGATGTGGAGTGTGAGGACACTCAATCGCAACATCGGTACACAATACTATGGCCGCCGTATGGCTTGTGTAAGGGAAGGGCTGGCATTGCCATCCCCCGATATTGAAGTCAATGATCCATTGGAATATATAAAGAGTCCGGTGGTTGCCGAGTTTTTAGGTTTTCGCAAGGATAGCAAATATGACGAAAGCCAGTTGGAACAAGCCTTAATAGATCATCTGCAACAATTTATCATGGAATTGGGACGTGGTTTCGCATTTGTCGACAGGCAGAAACACATTTCAACGGATACTGGTGATTTTTACATTGATCTTGTGTTCTATAACATTAAGCTCAAGCGTTACGTGTTGTTTGAATTGAAAACACATCCTCTGGCTCACGCAGATGTGGGGCAATTGGATATGTATGTACGAATGTATGACGACCTTGTAAAAGATGAGAATGATAACCCGACAATAGGCATACTGCTCTGTACCGAGACCGACAAGGTAATGGCAAAATACTCTGTCCTTAACGGTAGCGAGCAACTTTTTGCAGCCCAATATATGGCCTATATGCCAACGGAAGAAGAGTTGAGCAGAGAGATAGAACAGCAAAAACGTTTCTTCTTGGAACAACACGGAATGGAGGAGTGATATGGGAGCGAGTAATGTAAAATGGGTTAGGCTCGGAGATTATATCGAACAATGTGATGAAAGGAACTCTGCGAGTGTCAACTATCCTGTAATCGGTATAAATCGAGACAAAACATTTATGCCGACTGTTGCAAATTTGGATGGAGTAGATATAGCCAAATATAAAATTGTCACAAAAAGAATGTTTGTATTTAGTGGGATGCAGACTGGGAGAGACATCTGTATTCGCATCGGATTATACGACAATGAACAACCTGCTTTAGTCTCTCCTGCATATACAACATTTGTCATCAACGATGATAAGAAAGTTTTGCCAGAATACTTTTTCATGTATTTTAATCGAGCCGAGAGTGATCGTTATGGTTGGTTCATTAGCGATTCCAGTGTTCGAGCCAACTTGGATTGGCCGCGTTTCCTTGATATTGAAATTCCGCTGCCATCACCTGATGAACAACAGAAAGTGGTGAATGCATGGAAAGCATTTAGAGAGATCAAAGAACAAAACGAGGCTGAGGCGGCTCCGCTTATGCAAGTCTGCCAAAGCTATATTCAGGAATTGAAGCATAAATATCCTTTGCAGGAGATAGGGCCATACATTGAAGAATGCAATGAACGCAATTTGAACGGCAAATTTACAGAAAAGGAAGTTCGTGGAATAGCAACATCGAAAGGTTTGATTGAAACAAAAGCGAATTTGGATGGAGTCTCGTTAAATTCGTATAAATTGGTAAAGCCTAAAGAAATCGCTTTTGTATCTGACACCTCTCGCCGTGGAGATAAAATGAGTTTAGGATTGAACGATTCAGATAAAACTTATATTGTTTCATCTATTTCGTCTGTATTCAACGTGGATGAAGAAAATATTTTACCAAATTTTATTTACTTATGGTTCTGTCGAGCGGAATTCGATCGTTATGCCCGTTTCAATTCATGGGGAAGTGCTCGTGAGGCTTTTTCATTTGAGGATATGAAGCGTTGTAAGATACCTATTCCACCAATTGATGTTCAGCGTGCAATCGTCAATATCTATAAATGCGCAAATGAAGCAAAGCAAATAGCAGAAGAAGCTGACAGACTTTCACGCGAAGTTTGTCCGGCATTGCTTCAACATGTCATACATTCTTAAATAGCAGCGATTATGGCAAACAAAGGGAAATATTATGAAAGTCAATTCGAGGAAGCAACCATCGAGCTCCTCCGTGAGACACATTGGCAATATGCATTTGGTGATGACATTCACAGAAAATATACCGACCCACTCATCGAAGAGGATTTAAGAAGTTTTCTTGCTGATCAATACAAGGATAAGAATTTGACATCCTCCGAGATGGACGGCATTGTCGCCAATTTGCGCAATATAGGCGGTCAGAATGACTATTACGCTCTCCGGAATACTTTTTTGCTTTATCGTGACGGTTATGACTTTGCATATAGCGATGGTCGGGATAATCCGTTTCGTTTGGAATATATCGACTTTAAGCATCCCGACCATAATATTTTCCGTTGTGTCAATCAGTTTGTTATGGAACAGGGACGTGAAAATCGCCGTCCTGACATATTGCTTTTCATAAACGGCATACCCGTCTGTATTATCGAGTTGAAAAACCCGACCAAACAAAACGCTACTATACGCGATGCGCATACGCAGATTTGCACACGCTATATGCGGGATATTCCGGTATTGCTGAAATATTGTGCATTGGCGGTAATTAGCGACGGTGCAAAAAATGCTTTGGGTACGACATACACGCCATTTGAATTTTTCTACGAATGGAAAAAGATTGATAATGAAGACAAAGCAGGAAAGGGACTTGACACACTGCGTACACTTATTCGCGGAGCACTTTCTCCGGAACGTATATTGGAGATATTGCGGGACTATGTTTATTTCCCTGATCCTACAAAAGAGGATGACACGACTGAAATTGTATGCCGTTATCCACAGTTCTTTGCTACACGCAAACTGCGAGACCATATTCTGAATCATTTGCGTTCTGTCGGAGGTGATGGTAAGGGCGGTACATATTTCGGAGCCACAGGGTGTGGAAAAACATATACAATGTTGTTCCTTGCCCGCCAATTGGCTTTGCGATGCAGAAAGCAACTGGGTAGCCCTACTATTCTCATCATAGTAGATAGGGAGGATTTGGAGACACAGACCGGAAAACTATTCTGCCGTTCGAAACAATACCTTGAAGACGAAGCTGTAAAAGTCTTTGAAACAAGAAAGGAACTTGCAGAAGAGATGAGTATGCGCAAGACTGGCGGGGTCTATATTACCACGATTCAGAAATTCGCAGAGACTACAGGATTGCTTGCAGAGCGTTCCAATGTCATTTGCCTAAGTGATGAAGCGCATCGCTCCCAAAATAATATAGGTTCTAAACTATCCATCCAAACCGAAGGAGAAGCCGACAAGATAGGAGCGAAAATCACATATGGCTTTGCCAAATATCTGCGGGATGCATTGCCGAACGCTACATTTGTAGGTTTTACAGGAACACCCATTGACGAAACTGTACATGTATTTGGGAAGGTTGTAGATCAATATACGATGAAGGAGTCAGAGGATGACGGCATCACTGTCCCAATCAAATATGATCCTCGATTAGCTCGTGTGTTCCTCAATAAAGAACAGGCAG
>ULJF01014330.1_pt1 | contig 15385 bp, 14 predicted proteins | sample 1950821 | NCBI WGS metagenome assembly ULJF01 (sample SAMEA4835466, study PRJEB28245) | human gut metagenome | biome: gut microbiome; material: fecal sample | place: Denmark | collected 2008 | reverse complement strand
GGAGAAACAAAATAATTCGTATCTTTGCGGCAAATATTTATAATATTTAAGTTTTGAACGTAAGACCTTTAAACGCCTTTAGGTAGGAGAGAATGGAAAACAAGAATTATACGATAAAGGACATTGCACGTATGGCAGGCGTGTCTGCCGGAACTGTAGACCGTGTGCTCCATAATCGGGGCGACGTATCCCGCGCAAGCAGAGAAAAGGTTCAGAAAGTTCTTGATGAAATAGATTATCATCCCAATATGTTTGCCATAGGTCTGGCGGCCAAAAAGCGTTATCATGTGGTATGTATCATACCTTATTATATAGAGCATGATTACTGGCATTCCGTGGCGCAGGGAATAGACCGCGCCGCGCAGGAAATGCGTCCGTTCAACGTAGGCGTGGATTACCTGTTTTACAGCCATGCAAACAAGCCTTCTTATCAAGAGGCATGCACGCGGCTTCAATCCGAATCCGTCGATGCGGTATTGATTGCTCCTAATTTTCAGGACGATACTTTGAAACTGACATCGTATCTGGAAAGCAAGAATATACCTTACGCCTTTATCGACTTCAACATGGAGCAGACCCATGCTTTATGTTATATAGGCCAGGACTCTCAGGTCAGCGGATACATTGCGGCCAAGATACTGATGCGCCGTTACCGGGAAGGCCAGGAGCTGGTGCTTTTCCTGAACAACCAAAAGAACAGCCCCGCCGAGGTGCAGATGCAACGCCGTCTGGAAGGTTTTATGCAATACCTTGCCGCCGAGCACCGGAATCTGATTGTACACGACTTTGTTCTCCACAAAGAAAACACCGACGCTAATGAAAAGCAGCTGGATACTTTCTTTGCCGAACATCCCAAAGTCGCTTTAGGAGCCGTCTTCAACTCCCGCGTATATCAAGTGGCAGGCTACTTGCAGAGAAAGAAGCAAAAGCTGGACGCGCTGGTAGGTTACGACCTGCTTCAAAAGAATGTGGAATACCTGAAAAGCGGCGAGGTGAACTATCTCATCGGACAACGCCCCGGATTGCAAGGATATTGCGGCGTTAAAGCGTTATGCAATCACATCGTATTCAAGAAGCCGGTGACTGCCGTAAAGTATATGCCCATCGACGTTCTGATGAAAGAAAACATCGACTTCTACTTCGAATTCGAGTAGTTCCCCAAGCATCGTACAATTTAAATCATAATCCATAAATCATAATTAAAATCAGTTTTAAGATGAAAGCATTAAACAAACAGACGGCTCCCAAGTCCGTTGCTCCCGAGCGAATTATCCAATTCGGTGAAGGTAACTTCCTTCGTGCATTTGTAGACTGGATTGTTTACAACATGAATCAGAAAACCGACTTCAACAGTAGCGTTGTAGTGGTTCAGCCCATAGAAAGAGGTATGGCAGAATGGCTGAACGGCCAGGACTGTCTTTACCACGTCAATCTGCAAGGCCGTCTGAACGGTGAGGCTGTCAACAGCCTGACGCGTATCGACTGTATCAGCCGCGCATTGAATCCGTATTCTCAAAACTCCGCATTCATGGCGCTTGCCGACCAGCCCGAGATACGTTTCGTTATCTCCAACACAACGGAAGCCGGTATCGCATTCGACCCGAATTGCAAATTCACCGACGCTCCCGCATCGTCTTATCCGGGCAAACTGACTCAGCTTCTGTACCGTCGTTTCAAAACTTTCAAGGGCGACAAGAGCAAAGGTCTTATCATCATGCCTTGCGAATTGATTTTCCTGAACGGCCATCACCTGAAAGAATGCATCTACCAGTACATCGAACTGTGGAAAGACGACTTCGGCGCAGATTACGAGAAGTTCAAGACCTGGTTCACAAAGTACTGCTACGTATGCGCTACTCTGGTAGACCGTATCGTTCCGGGCTTCCCGCGTAAGGAAATCGCGCAGATTCAGAAGAAAATCTGTTATGCCGACAACTTGGTTGTACAGGCCGAAATCTTCCATCTGTGGGTTATCGAAGCTGCCGAGAACCTTTCTCTCCGCCAGTTGGCAGAAGAATTCCCCGCAAACAAGGCAGGCATGAACGTACTCTTCGTGAAGTCCGAGGCTCCTTACCACGAAAGAAAGGTAACCTTGCTGAACGGTCCTCACACCGTGCTTTCTCCGGTGGCTTACCTCAGTGGCGTAAACATCGTGCGCGACGCCTGCAACCACCCTGTTATCGGCAAGTACGTCCGCAAAGTACAGTTCGACGAACTGATGCAGACATTGAATCTGCCCATGGACGAATTGAAGAAATTCGCCGCCGATGTATTGGAACGTTTCGACAATCCTTACGTAGAACATCAGGTGACCAGCATCATGCTGAACTCTTTCCCGAAATACCAAACCCGCGACCTGCCGGGCTTGAAGACTTATCTGGAACGTAAAGGCGAACTTCCGAAAGGACTCGTGCTCGGTCTTGCCGCCATCATCACATATTATAAGGGCGGTGTGCGTGCCGACGGTGCGGAAATCACTCCGAACGACGCTCCCGAAATCATGCAATTACTGAAAGACCTTTGGGCAACAGGCGACACCCGCAAAGTAGCGGAAGGCGTATTGGCAGCCAAAGACCTTATTTGGGGCGAACACGGGGACTTGAACACCATCCCGGGATTAACGGATATGGTTACCGGTTTCTTGAACTCCATTCAAGAAAAGGGTATGCTGGAAACAGTGAAAGGTATTCTCTAAACAAGAACCGATATATAACGAAAGAAAACAGGGTGAGACTTCGGTTTTACCCTGTTTTTTTATGCCTGCCACACTAAATATAACAGTAGTTATATGATGCCCGGCCGACTTTTTTCATGTACCTTTACCGGATAATACATATTCATTAAAATCCGAACAAATAATGGAAAACAACTCCGACTTAAACAACCAGGCAGCCCGATACACCCTATGCTTCAACGACTGCTGCGCTAAGGCCGAAAGCTGCTTGCGACACAGTATGACACAATACAATACGGCGAAAAACATCCGACTGTCCGTTATCAATCCCCTCTGTTATCCGGAAGCGGGAAAGGAGTGCCCGCATTTCCGTACAAACAAGAAGATACGGGTAGCGTGGGGTTTCAAAAACCTGTACGATGACATGCCCGCACGCATTTCCCGCGCCATCCACCTCAATTTGGAAGCCATCTTCAATCATTCTCCCTATTACCGATACCGCAATCAAAAGTTGGGACTTACTCCGAAGCAACAGGAATGTATCCGCCAAGTGTGCAGGAAACATGGTTGGAACAAGGAGATCGCTTTCGACCGATACACCGAAGAATACGACTGGTAGGCATCCCGCCCGCGTTTCCCTGCGGAACCGCCGATTTTCTCCCGCATGATATTTTAATTTCCAACGGTTGGTACAAGGAATACCAACCGTTGGTACGTCTTGTACCTTACTATGGTACACGTCGTACCACAGTAGGGTACAGGCCGTACCACGCTGAGGTACGGGGCGTACCAAAGGCAGGAACTCCCTGGTACATACACAGGTCTGATAGACAGTGAAGTATACAATATGAATTTGCGAACATATTTTTCCTATCTTTGTTCCCTGTATCAGTAAGATTACCCAAATATAGAAAAATGAAATACGGAGTAAACAGGAAAGTATTGCTTATCACCGCCGGAATCGTGTGGATGGCAGCCGGAGCCAATATCCTCCGGATAGGAATCGTGACATGGCTGACGGATTCACAATATTGGCTGTTCAAGATAGGAGAGGCTACGGTTGTATTTCTTCTGTTCTTTTTGCTGGTCTTCAAGAAACTCTACTACAAGCACACCAAACGTATCGAACAAAAAAAGAAAGAGAAGAATTGCCCTTTCTCTTTCTTCGATGTAAAAGGTTGGATTGTAATGGTCTTTATGATAACGTTCGGCATTACGATACGCTCGTTCCATTTATTGCCGGACGCGTTTATTTCGGTATTCTATACCGGGCTTTCGCTTGCGCTCATGTCCACCGGGGTATTGTTTATACGCTATTGGTGGGTAAGCAGAAAAAGCAATCTGCTTACTCCGCCGCCCGAAGAATGAAGGTGGTGGCGCCGATGGTTACAATAGCTCCGTCCTCAATACGGACACGGTCTTTATCGCCCAGAATTTCATTGTTAAGGAAAGTACCCGTCAGGCTCGGAGCGTCACGCAGTGTATAAACGAGTTTGCCCTGCTTGTTGCGTTTCACGTTGATAACGCAGTGGTTGCGGTCCATGCTCATATCCGAGGTTTCTATCGGGACATTGATAACCGTTCCTACGCAGCGACGGCCTATCTTATTGTCGCCCTCTTGCAAAGGCAGCACTTGCTTGAAGCCAAAGACATTCTCAATGACCGTAATGTTTCCGAAAGCTTCCTTGTATTCGGTCTCGTCCGGATTCTCTTCTTTCTGCGGCGCTTTCATTTTCGTCTTGCCCAAACGTATGCTGAATTGCTTTTTGCAGTTCTCGCAGACAAACACCAAGGACTGGCCTTCCGTGTATTTTGTTTCGTCGAAAGTCAGATAGTTCTCACATTTGGGGCAACGGATACGTTTCATTGAATTGATGGATAGTTGGTAATTAATAATTCACTATGGAGAAAGTCATCTTTTCAGCACCCAGGCATTCTGAAACGCTTCATCCTGACGAATCTTATTTAAAGCGCGATAGGCTTCCGCTTCTGTGGCGCACGACTGAATGCTGACACGCATTTTACCGTCACCGATAATCGCTTTGGCGCCGGCATGGCCTTTGGCAATCAACCGCTGCGCCATGGCATCGGCATCCTTTTCGGTTCCTACGCTGGCAATGATGATATGGTAAGGCGTCTTGGCGGGCTGAACGACAGGAACGGCAGCTGTCGTTTCCGTTTTAGGCTGAACGGGAGCCGCTGCGGACTGCCTGCGGACTTTCACTTCTTTCACGGCAACAGGGGCGACGACTTTTTTACCCGCAGACTGCGACAGGCCGGTTTGAGAGGCTTTCGCCTTCTTAGCGGCTGCCTGCTGATGAACGACAATCGGAGTAATAACCAGCGATTGCTTTTCTATCTGCTCGAATAACTCACCGGGCAGCAGACGGGCATAGTTGGCCTCCACCACTTCCGTATTCTCTATGGGCGCGGAAAAGAAGAAGAACAGAGCCACAATGGCAATCATGGCAACCGCATTGGTCAGATAAGAGGGGTTGATACGAATCTCGTACTTACGCTTCTTTTCTTCCCGGACAACGGGTGCGAAAGGAATGGTCTTGCTCTCGTAAGGCTTACGCAGAACGGCCAGTTCCCGCATCTCGAAACTGTCGAGCCCATATAAGTAAGGAGTGGTAATCTTATTGTCGTACGGCACGAAATCGTAGGCATCGTGAATGTTGTAGCGCAACTCGCCGATATTGGGCAAATCCGCTTTGCCATTCTCATGGAGAAGCGACAGCAGCTCTTTCACCGATTTATCCACAATCCTGGTGGCATCGGAAAAGTCCGTACCGTACACAGCCATATAGGATTGCACCAGCAGTCCGTCATTCATCTTCAACTGCGGATTGAAACCGATAATACGGGTGGGGGGCAGGAAAGTATTTTCTTCCGCCACTCTCATTGCCGGAGTATAATGAGCGACAAATCCGCCCAAACCCGGAACAATGACACAATCATTCTCCAATAACAATACCTCTATGTGCTGCGCTAATTCAATCATGTTGCAAAAGTAGCGGTTTTATCGGATATACGCCACTTTCGGACAGCTTTTCTTATTAACAACTTATAAACACGGCGAACTTTGGAAACTCCTTTATCGCCCATGGCCGATATATTAGATTTTTTTCCTACTTTTGCACCGTCTTCCACATCTCTCTTTAATTAGGACTATAAACTATATTATATATTTTGAAATGAACACAGATAACTGTCAGCACTTAACCAGATACAGACTATTCACCATCATGCGTATCCCTATCTGTTTATTGGCCTTTATTCTCATGGGCGGCAACATGGCAACGGCGCAGGTTTCTCCTTTCGTGGAATACGGGGCTACCGTGCATACGGGAGACAACACTCCTTTATGGCAAGTAAGCAACCAACAGGGGCTCGGCTCTGTTTATGACAATACATACATACGGGGCGGACTGGGCTACAAGCATCAGCTCGGCAAGTGGAAATTCGAAGAAAAGCTGGACATGGTAGCTGCCGTGGGCATGAACTTCAAAGGCGACAAGGACATCTTTATCCAGCAGGCATATATAGACGCGCGTTACAAGTGGCTGGGGCTGTTTGCCGGAAGCCGTGAGAAAGGCGCTCCGTTGCTGAACAACGCTTTGAGCAGCGGTGACATGACATGGTCGGGCAACGCCAGGCCGATTCCCCAAATCATGGTGGGCATCCCCGAATACCTTTACATACTTCCGCGCCTCGCCATCAAAGGTGAAATATCTTACGGATGGTTCACCGACAACAAATACCAGGAGCGCAAAGTAGGAGCAGGGCATTGGTACACAAAAGACATCAAGTATCATCACAAAGAGGGATTTATCCGCGTCGGCGTGCCTAACGGAAAATGGCAGCTTGACATCGGCATGACGCTCGATACGCAATTCGGCGGAAGCATAGTAGATTCGAACGGCAACGTAGCCAATCTGGGAAACACGTTGAAAGATTATTTCAGAGTATTTATTCCCGGCGCCGGCGATGAAGACAAGCCGTGGAACGACAGCAACTTCTTTCAGGGCAACTTCCTGGGCAGCGAGCAAATAAGGCTGACCCACCGTTCCGATAAGTTCTCAATCAGCGCATATCTGTGCAACCACTTCGACGACTTCTCCGCCATGGGTAAGCAGAACGGCTGGGACGGATTGTGGGGACTTGAAATGAGTTTCAACCATTTCAAACCTGTCAACGCGGTTGTGTTCGAGTTTTTGCAGACTACCAACATGAGCGGTCCGCTGCACGGCTTGCACGAACCCGAAGAAGGCCCTGTACACAAAACAGGCGGCTCCGACAACTATTACAACAACGGCCTTTACCCCGGCTGGGCGCATTGGGGCATGATGATAGCCAATCCGTTGATTGCGTCGCCCATCTATAATAAAGACGGCGACATGACCTTCAAGTACAACCGTGTAAAAGCGTTGCACATCGGCTGGAGCGGACAGATAAGTCCGGAATGGAGCTACATCGCCAAGATGAGCCACAACAGGACGTGGGGTACTCCCGGCGCTCCCACGCTGGATATTCTGGAGAACTTTTCGGCCTACGCCTCGTTCTCTTATGCTCCCGAAAGATGGAAAGGCTGGAACTTCAACGCTTCTCTTGCCTTGGACATGGGAGAGATATACGGAGATAATTTCGGATTTCAATTAAAGATACATAAATCGTTCTAAAGCAATGAACTACATACAAACAGAAATTGATGGCGTATGGATCATCGAACCGAGAGTGTTCAATGACGCGCGCGGCTACTTTATGGAAGCGTTTAAAGAAGAAGAATTCCGTGCCAACATCGGCGATGTACATTTCGTACAGGACAACGAGTCTAAATCTTCTTTCGGTGTATTACGCGGACTGCATTATCAGAAAGGCGAATACAGTCAGGCCAAACTGGTACGTGTCATAAAAGGCAAGGTACTGGATGTTGCGGTCGACCTGCGCCGTTCGTCTCCTACATTCGGCAAGTACGTCAGCGTGGAGCTGAGCGAGGAGAACAAGCGTCAGTTCTTTATTCCCCGCGGCTTTGCCCATGGCTTTTTGGTGTTGAGCGACGAGGCAATCTTCACTTATAAAGTAGATAACGGCTATGCACCGCAGGCAGAGGCCTCCATTCGCTTCAACGACGAAACCGTCGGTATCGACTGGCCGGTTGCGGAATCTCAATTCATAGTATCAGAGAAAGACGGACATGCCGTATCATTCAAAGATGCGGAATATTTTGAATAGGATATGAAAATAGCCATTGTCGGTACGGGATACGTCGGCTTAGTAACCGGTACTTGTTTTGCAGAAATAGGCGTCAACGTTATTTGCGTCGATACGAACGGCGAAAAGATAGAAGCGCTGAAGCAGGGAGTGATTCCAATCTACGAAAACGGACTGGAGGAAATGGTAAACCGGAACGCGAAAGCGGGACGCCTGCAATTCACTACTTCTTTGGAAAGTTGCCTGGACGAGGTAGATGTTATATTCAGCGCTGTGGGTACTCCGCCCGATGAAGATGGCAGCGCGGACTTGAGTTATGTGCTCGAAGTGGCGCGTACCATCGGACGCAACATGACGAAATACGTACTGGTGGTAACCAAGAGTACCGTTCCGGTGGGCACTGCCGGAAAAGTACGTGCGACGATTCAGGCTGAACTGGACAAACGGGGAGTACGAATAGAGTTTGATGTTGCTTCCAATCCCGAATTCCTGAAAGAGGGAAATGCCGTGGCCGACTTTATGAGCCCCGACCGGGTAGTGGTGGGAGTAGAGTCCGAACGGGCAAAGCAGCTGATGAGCAAGCTCTACAAACCGTTCTTGCTGAATAACTTCCGCGTCATCTTCATGGATATCCCATCTGCCGAAATGACAAAGTATGCGGCTAATTCCATGTTGGCTACCCGCATCAGCTTCATGAACGATATCGCCAATCTGTGCGAGCTGGTGGGAGCTGATGTCAATATGGTGCGCAGCGGCATCGGCTCCGATACGCGTATCGGCCGCAAGTTCCTCTATCCGGGCATCGGGTATGGCGGTTCGTGTTCCCCGAAAGACGAAAAGGCGTTAATCAAGACCGCCGAACAGAACGGTTATCGGATGCGTGTGCTCCAAGCAGTGGAGGAGGTCAATGAAAAGCAGAAAAGCGTCTTATTTGAAAAGCTGCAGCGACACTTCAGCGGCGATTTGCAGGATAAGACAATCGCCTTATGGGGATTGGCTTTCAAGCCGGAAACAGACGATATGCGCGAAGCGCCTTCGTTGATTTTGATAAACAAGTTGCTGAATACGGGCTGTAAAGTGCGCGTGTACGATCCGGCCGCCATGACGGAATGCCGCCGTAGGATAGGCGATAGCGTCTGCTACGCTACCGACATGTACGATGCCGCACTCGATGCGGATGCCTTGATGCTGGTGACGGAATGGAAAGAGTTCCGCCTGCCGTCATGGGCTGTCATTAAAAAGGCCATGAGAACCCCGGTGTTATTGGACGGTCGCAATATCTACGAAAAGAAAGAAATAGAAGAACTTGGATTTACCTACCACTGTATAGGTAAATAAAGGAAGGAGACAGACATGAAAAAACTCGTAATAGAGTTGTGTTGCGTCATAGTGTTGGCTGCATGCGGTAATGGTAAGGAGCAAAATACTGTCGAAGAGGACTCTACGGCCAAGGCTCTGCTTCAAGGCGTTTGGATAGATGATGAAACCGAACTGCCCTTGATGCGCATAGAAGGAGACACCATATACTATGCCGATCCCCAGAATATCCCCGTATCATTTAAGATTATACGAGATACGATATATGTGTACGGCAGCAATACCGTAACCTACAAGATTGACAGGCAGACCGAGTACAGCTTTTGGTTTCATTCATTGGCGGATGAGATTGTAAAGCTGCATAAATCGGAAAGTCCCGAGGATGCGCTTGCCTTTGAGAACAGGGAAGTGGAAGTCATACCCACTACGGAAGTAGTGAAAAAGGATAGCGTAGTAATGTACAAAGGTACACGCTACCGGGGATATGTGTACATCAATCCCTCGAAGATGAAGGTTGTCCGCTCGTCCTATTCAGAGGGTGGCATCAGTGTGGATAATGTTTATTACGACAATGTCATACATATCTGCGTGTATGAGGGCAGGCGGATGTTGTATGGCAAAGACATTACCAAGAAAATGTTTGCCGGTATCTTTCCCGAGGAGACGTTGAGCCAAATGATTCTTGCCGATATGAATTTTATGGGAGTTGACAACGAAGGCTACCGATACCAGGCAACCTTACGCGTACCGGAAAGTTCCGTATACAGTCTGGCGGATATTACAATCGGATTCGACAATCGGACGGAGATAAAAAAAGCGGAATAAATTCCGCTTTTACTTATTCTTGTTTCTTTGCCCGGGCAGGCTTTTTGCCGCCTTCCCTGCGTTTGTTGTTATTCCGGTTACCGCCTTTTCCGTTTCCGCTTTTTTCGTTTCCGCCGCTCCGGCGTCCGCCGCCTTTGAAGTTGCTGCGTTTGCGTCCGTCATTGGAGCGCGGTTTATACTCGGGGGCTTCGCCCAATTCTTCCGGCACCGGTATCTTATAGATTTCCTTTTCCAGAAAATTCTCTATGCCCTTGAAGTTCGTCTGTTCCTTTTCGTTGACGAAAGTAAGAGCTACGCCGTCATTGTTGGCACGTGCCGTACGTCCGATGCGGTGCACGTAGTCTTCGCTGTCATGCGGCACATCATAATTGATAACCAAGCGGATATCGTCTATATCGATACCGCGCGCCACAATATCGGTGGCAACCAATATATTGACCCGACCCGCTTTGAACTCGTACATTACTTCCTCGCGCTGCGCCTGCTCGAGGTCGGAGTGCATTTCCCCGACGTTCAGCTTCATCTGCTTCAGCGCTTTGGTTACTTCTTTCACCTTCAGCTTGGAAGAGGCGAAGATTATGACGCGTTCGGGCGTCTGCTCGGCGAAAAGGCTGCGGATGATTCCTAACTTTTGGTTCTCATAGCATACATAAGCGGCCTGCACAATCTTTTCGGCAGGTTTGGAAACGGCAAGTTTCACTTCTGCCGGATCGTTCAGGATACTCTGCGCCAGTTGCTGTATCTTGGCAGGCATCGTAGCCGAGAACATAATGGTCTGACGTTCTTTAGGCAGGTATTTCACAATCTGCATAATGTCATCATAGAATCCCATGTCCAGCATGCGGTCTGCTTCATCCAGAATGAAGTAGGAGACGCGTGAAAGGTCTACATATCCCAGACTGAGATGCGCTATCAAGCGTCCCGGAGTTGCGATTACAACATCCGCACCCAAAGTCAGACCTCTTTTTTGCTGCTCGAAAAGCACTCCGTCATTACCGCCGTACACAGCCACGCTGCTCACCGGCATGAAATAGGAGAAACCCTCCATTTGCTGGTCTATCTGTTGCGCCAACTCCCGTGTAGGTGCCATTACTATACAGTTGATGGAATCTTCGGGATGCCCGCCTTCCGAAAGCTTGTTCAATATGGGCAACAGGTACGCGGCGGTTTTTCCGGTTCCGGTTTGTGCAACAGCTATCAAATCCCGGCCTTCGAGTATAACTGGTATTGATTTTTCTTGTATGGGGGTGCACTCGTCGAAACGCATTGCATCCAGTGCTTCAAGCACGTTGTCGTTTAATTTTAGTTCAGAAAACTTCATGAATTTCGTTATATTTGCCACAAAGATAATGCAAACCGAGAACAGAATAAAATGAACTTGTTCATTTTTTATGCCGAGGTGCAGCTTATTTTCGTATTTGGTACAAAGATAATGCAAACCGAAAGTAGAACAAAATAAGCTTGCTAAAAAATAAGCTCCTGCGATAATTAATTATCGCAGGAGCTTACGCATATATGGTACGAGCTTATTTTATCGCGGAATATCTATATAAGAATCTTTGAATCCCAGGAAGTAAAGCACTCCGTCCAGACCGATTGTGTTGATGGACTGCTTGGCATTTGCCACGACCTTAGGCTTGGCGTGGAAAGCGATACCCAATCCGGCGATACCCAGCATCGGCAAATCATTGGCGCCGTCACCCACCGCAATGGTTTGGGCTATGTCTACTTTCTCAACTTGCGCTATCAGGCGCAGCAGTTCGGCTTTGCGCTTGCCGTCCACTACATCGCCGAGATAACGTCCGGTCAGTTTGCCGTTCTCTATTTCCAGTTCATTGGCATAGACATAGTCGATACCGTATTTCTGCTGGAGATAACGCCCGAAATAAGTGAAACCGCCCGAAAGGATGGCAATCTTATAACCGTATTTCTTCAGAACATACATCAGGCGGTCAACACCTTCCGTAATAGGCAGGTTCTCGGCGATCTCCTGCATGACAGACTCGTCCAGGCCTTTCAGCAGAGCCACCCGCTCGCGGAAGCTTTCCGTAAAGTCTATCTCTCCACGCATGGCACGTTCCGTAATAGCCTTTACCTGCTCACCGACACCTGCACGTATGGCCAGTTCGTCTATAACCTCGGTCTCTATCAATGTAGAGTCCATGTCAAAGCAAATAAGGCGGCGCATACGACGATACATATTGTCCAGCTGGAAAGAAAAGTCCATTTCCAGTTCGCTGGCCAGTTGCATCAGCTGCTCCTGCATGGCTATGCGGTCTTTAGGTGTGCCTCGTACGGAGAACTCAATACAGGCGCGTGTTTTCGTATCGCATTCATCCAGCGGAATACGTCCCGTAAGGCGCTTGATGGCATCGATATTCATACCTTGCTCCGCCAGAATACGGGTAACCGCCGAAATCTGGCGGGCAGACAACTTACGTCCGAGCAGCGTGAGAATATAACGGTTCTTACCCTGCATGCTCACCCAGTTTTCATACTCTTGCGCCGTAATAGGATAGAAGCGGATAGTGACACCCAAAGACGATGCCTTGAAAAGCAACTCTTTCATGATAAAGCCGGAATGTTGTTCTTCCGTTTTACATAGGATACCCAATGACAGGGTGTTATGGATGTCGGCTTGTCCGATGTCGAGGATGGTCGCATCGTACTTGGCAAGAATTTCTGTAACCGAAGCCGTCAGTCCCGGACGGTCTTCACCTGTTACGCGGATAAGAATAAGTTCTGTACTTAATGGTTGCATAAGTTGTCTATTAATAGGATAACAAGCCACAAAAGTAAGGAAAAATCTCGCCTTTTATGCTAAATAACATAAAAAAGTGCACTAAAAAAGTGAGAAAATTGCTTGTTTATTTGGAAGTTACTTTAAGAATTACTTACCTTTGCACCCGATTTCAGAATTAAAGGCTTTGAGTATCAATGAATTCCTCTCATTGCAAGGTCTGAGAAGATGACGTTCCGGGAAGAAATCACTGCCAAAAAGGACAGTCCCGGATAGTATTAACCAAAATCGTGTTACATGAAATATGTAAAATGGATTTTTGTTGTATTACTAATTGGTTCCTTGACTTCTTTTGTAGAAAAAGACAAACCGACCGGCGGTTTGAATGTGGGTGACATAGCCCCGGACTTTAAAATCCAATCTATGTCTGCCGGGCAACCGTTAGCCGAACTTTCAGACATGAAAGGCAAATATGTGTTGCTTAGCTTTTGGGCAAGTTATGACGCGCACTCCCGGATGCAAAACGCAAGTTTGAGCAATGTGCTTCGTTCCGCTTCCCGCAATGAAAATGTGGAAATGGTTTCCGTCTCATTCGATGAGTACCAATCTATTTTTAAGGAAACTGTTCGTAAGGACCAAATAGTTACGCCCACTTGTTTCGTGGAAACTAAAGGCGAGTCCTCCGGCTTATTCAAGAAATATCGCTTAGGCCGCGGATTTACTAACTATTTATTAGATGAGAATGGTGTGATTATTGCCAAAAACATCTCTGCTGCAGAGCTTTCAGCTTACTTGAATTAAGCGCTTCAATGCACAACGCTGCAACGAAGGGATTAAAGAACCTGTAAGAAGAAAGTGGGGTTTCTTCCGACAACGGGCGGTCTGTCCACCTGAAAAGAAGGAAGAACAAAACAAAAGAGGAAATGAATACAACAAAAAAGCCGTCCCGCACTTGTGGAAACACAAGAGCGGGACGGCTTCTTATTTTATAATATCCTGTGATTTGCCTTGGAGACAGCTTCCTGCAATAACTTACTTCGGCGCTTTCTTATACAGGTAGAATGCTATGAATGCATAAAGCAGGTTCGGTATCCATACCGCGATGACGGGCGGCACATTACCGTTCACCGCAAATGTGGAGGCAATCGTTTGGAACAGAATGTACGAGAAACTTAATCCCAAGCCTATACCCAGATGCAATCCCATACCGCCTTTTGTCTTTTTCGAAGAAAGAGATACACCTATCAGCGTCAGGATGAACGAGGCGAAAGACATGGCTATACGTTTATGATATTCTATCTCGAACTCCTTGATATTGGCAAAACCACGCTGCCGTTGCCTGTCTATGTACTCGCTCAGCTGAGGGCTGGTAAGCATCTCCTGCTGGTTCTTCATGATAAGGAAGTCGGCAGGCTCCATAAACAGGATGGTATCCAGCCGCTCTCCTTTGACGATACTTTCGCGCATACCGTCCATTTCACGAATCATGTAGTCTTTCACTTTCCATTTATGCACAGCTGCCGTATCGTAGGTGATGCTGCGTGCAGTGAGGTGAGACACCAACTGTTTGTCCTTGAACTTATCGAGTGAAAAGCGATAACCCGTTTTGCTGTAATCCTCAAAACGCTCTATATAGGCAATGACTCCCGAATCGACCTCCAACTGAATATTGCGGGCTGTGGTGGACTTACGGGGCTTATAGTATTTATCCTCGAAATTAAGTCGCGTGACGCTGCCTTTAGGAATGACGTACGAACCGAGACAGAACGTAGTGATCGCGATGATAGCCGCCGACACCATATAAGGACGCAGCATACGCTTAAAGCTCATTCCCGTAGAGAACATTGCGATAATTTCCGAGTTCTCCGCAAGCTTGGAAGTAAAGAAGATTACCGCGATAAAGACGAACAGCGGGCTGAACAGATTGGCAAAGTAGGGGATGAAGTTCATGTAGTAATCGAAGATAATGGCTTTCCACGGCGCTTCATGGGACATAAAGCGGTCCATTTTCTCGTTAAAGTCGAATACTACGGCGATGGAGATAATCAGGGCTATGGCAAACACGTATGTTCCCAGGAACTTCTTGATGATGTACCAGTCCAGCCGCTTGAGGAACTTGTTTTTCCCGACAGGCAGTTTTATATTTTTCAGTATCTTCCGGTCAATCTTGCTCATAATCTTGTCGATACACGTTGTACCATCATCGGTTTCCATGTAGAGAAATCACCGGCGATAATATGCTTGCGGGCTTCACCGGCAAGCCAGAGGTAAAACGCCAGATTGTGAATGGAAGCAATCTGCATGGCCAGCAACTCCTGCGCATGGAACAGATGGCGCAGATAGGCCTTACTATATAATGTATCTACGTAAGATGCGCCGTCCGCCTCAATAGGAGAGAAGTCGGTTTCCCATTTCTTATTACGCATATTGATGATACCGTCTTTGGTGAACAGCATACCGTTACGTCCGTTGCGTGTAGGCATCACGCAGTCGAACATGTCAACTCCGCGTTCGATGCCTTCCAGAATGTTCACAGGCGTACCTACCCCCATCAGATAACGGGGTTTGTCTTTCGGAAGAATCTCATTCACCAACTCTATCATTTCGTACATCTT
>ULJF01009889.1_pt1 | contig 15888 bp, 5 predicted proteins | sample 1950821 | NCBI WGS metagenome assembly ULJF01 (sample SAMEA4835466, study PRJEB28245) | human gut metagenome | biome: gut microbiome; material: fecal sample | place: Denmark | collected 2008 | reverse complement strand
AAAATATTTAAATGCGATGTTTGGTGGACATAAGGATTGGGTAAAACTGGATGAAGATGGAAAGACCGGAACAGCCGTGATGCAGGGAATCATTCGTGCATTTCAGATTCAGAATGGAATCTCAACGATTACAGGAACGGTTGGACCACTTACTATTAATACCATGAAGAAGTTAGCCATTATTACAAAAATGGATCCGAATGATACTCCGCAGGTTAATGTATGCTTGATTCAGTGTGCTCTGTTTTGCAAAGGATATGCTGCTGGAGGAATTACTGGAATTTATTATACATCAGGAGTAAATGCAGTTAAAAAGATGCAGGAAAATGCAGGACTGGAAGTTACGGGCAAAATTGATTGGAAAGTTTGGTCTGGATTGTTATCCCTAAACTGGTTTACAAAGGTTTCTGGTGGGGATTCCAATATTGTTCTTATTCAACAGCAATTAAATAGTGACTGGTCAGATGTTATTGGTGTTGGACCTTGTGATGGAATTGCCTCAAGACAGACAATTTTGTCTTTAGTTGGTGCATTGCAGGCGGCTGAAGGAGTTACAACTGAATTAATTACAGATTTGAATTCAGTTAATTTTGGCGATGCAACAACAAATGCGTTTCCGGGTACATTACAGAACGGACAGAACTCGACGAAATATGTTCCATTTAATAAGATTGCTCAATACGGACTATATTTTAACGGATATAATCCGGGAAGATTCGATGGCGTGTTTGATTCGACTACAGAGTCAAAGGTGTCAGAATTTCAGGAGTTTTATGGTCTGACAGGAATTGGACTTGTAACAAAAGGAAAAGTAAATGTTTCTACTATGAAATCATTGCTTACGAGTAAAGGCGATACAAACAGGGCAGCAAAAGCGTGTGACTGTGCAACAGTATTAAATAAACAACAGGCATTAGATATAAAAAATGCAGGGTATACTCATGTAGGACGTTATCTGACAGGTTCTGTTGGAAAAGAACATACACCGAAATATTTGACATCAACAGAAGTGAAAAACATTGAAAATGCAGGATTATCGGTATTCCCGATATATCAGGATGGAGGATATGAATTAAACTATTTTAAGGATCCGTCCCAGGGAAGTGTTGATGCACAGACAGCAATTTTAGCAGCCGAGAGAATCGGTATACCAAGTGGAACGACTATATACTTTGCAGTGGATTTTGATTGTTATTCATATCAGATTGATACATTTATTATACCTTATTTTGAACAGATTCACATGATCTTTTTCAGTTCGACAAATGATAAAAATTATAAAGTCGGCATTTATGCACCAAGATATGTATGTACTAAAGTTTATGAAGCAGGATTGGCAAGTAAATCATTTGTGGCAGATATGTCAACTGGATTTAGCTGTAATTTGGGATATTCGATGCCGAAGAACTGGGCATTTGATCAATTTTGTGAGTTGAACTCATTTTCTTCATCACCTTCGTTCCCACTGGATAAAGATGCATATTCAGGGAGAGATACTGGATTTAAAAAGTTCGATGCCGTATCGACAAAAACAGATGAGGAAATAGCGCAAGAAAATCTTCGGGCAAAGGTAAAAATAGCACGAAATCAATATGTCTATAATGTAATGGAGCCGCTTGGTTATCTGAATAAAATTATGGATGTGGGTGTGGAGTATGATAAGGAAATTTCACTGGGAACAATGATGAGTCCTCAAGGAGCAATTGATATTTCTACTAAAATATCCACATCGCTTGAAAGTTCAACTGGTAAAATTTATAATATAAAAGTGGATATAGGAAATGATGGAGAATTGACACAAACTTGCAAAAATCAAATTATGGAGATTTCATCAAATTTATCAGATACAGGTATAGAGGGAGCAGATAACTTTGGAAATACGATAGAAAAAATTGCTTTATCGGTTAAATCTGGTAATATTGCTTTTGAAATAAATAATGTTTTTGCCAATAGTGTAGAGTTTTCCATTGTATTTAGTACATCAGATTTGCTGCCAGAAGAGGAAAAAGAGTGGACAATATCGGTTGCTTTGATTTTTACAATGACATTAAATTCTAATAGTGGTCTTGAATTTAATGTTGTAGAATTCACAAAAGAGCATAGTAATATACTGGCAGGAGCCGTAATATTAGTTCTTGCGGGTGCATTAGTTGTAAATGCAATTCCGTCAATTATTGCTTTATTTTCAGCTGGAGCAGGTACTGTTTTTGGTTTGTTGATTCAAGCGCTGTAAATTGTAAAAGAATAAAAGAGACAATGGCCAGAGGTTCGATTTTATAAAGAGGACCTCTGGCAAAAGGGGGATTAAGAAGAATGCATATTAAATCAATTGTGTCAGATGAGGATAGGGAAGAATTAGAAAGAATGCTTTCGCTTGGGTTTATAATTCCTAATCAATTATTTAAAACAAGACAGAAAAGTAGAATGATTATCTATATTTTTACACCTGTAGAATTTTTACTGTCGATTAATTGTTATCTGTCGGAAAGTTATTTGATGTTTGGAATAGGGATTGGAACTTGTGTGGCTTGTGTGGCTTGGATTATTTGGTATCAAATGATTGGTAAAAATTTTGAAAAAAATGTTCATGAATTTGTCTGGGGTAGATCAGGATATGAAACGGTGGATATCGATGAAAACGCAATTAAAATAGATGAAGATCAAATTTATGAATTTAAAAATATTGATAGAATGTTCTTATATAAAAACTTCTTTTTTTTCATAACAAATGAAAAGAAAATATTTATATTTAAAACGACAGATATGGAGTCGGATGAACTTATAAAAATTATTAAAACAACAGGGATTTTATTTGAAAAAAAAGAAAAACCATTTAATATTTATAAGTATTGTAAAAAAGGAAAAAGTTTTTAAAAATAAGCAGAGGATGGTGGATTTATCATCCTTTTAGAGAAGAGCATGTATTTTAAAGGGAATCTGGTTTTGCAGGTTCCCTTTTTGCCATCAAAAACGTTGATGTTTTATCAAATGACGCTAAAAATAAAAAGAATAATGCAGGGGGTGACATTATTAGTTATCGCTGTAATATTTGGATAAAATATAAATAAAACATAAAAAATATAAATAAATTATAAAATGGCGACAGTTTTTTCTTGTTCAAGTGTTTATTATATAGAGGACAAAATAAGACAGCAAAGGAAGTGGTGCTGTTGCATCGGAAAAATGACACAAAATTAGTGATGTCCATTCGGGAAAAGAATTGAAGGGGATTCTTTTCCCCATTTGTCGTGTTACGAAAGACTGAGGGTAAGAAAATATGCTAGAACTTGCAATCTGTGATGATGACATCATCCTATGTAATTGGTTAGAACAGAAGCTGCTCCATTATGGGAAAGCGAATGACTGTCAGATATCTATAGAAATATACTATTCTGCGGAGCAGCTTCTTAACAGGCTGGAAGAAGAATCCTACGATATGTTATTCCTTGATATTTGTCTGGAACATGAGAATGGAATTGATATCGGAACGGAGATACGAAAGAAAAATTATGGAAAAGAACTGCGGATTACCTATATTTCAACATATCAGGAATATGCTATGAAATTATTCCGTATTCATCCATTTGATTTTCTTGTAAAGCCAATCCGAGAGGAAGAACTTTTCCGGGTGATAGGTGAATTACGGGAACTGTTAAAAGAACGGAAGAAAATATTTGAATATACGGATACAAAAGGAATCCACAAGATTTCTTATGACAAGATCCTGTATTTTTATAGTCTGGGAAAAAGAGTACATATCGTGACATCGGAAAAAGAATATGAATATCGAGGAAAATTAAAGGATGTAGCGGATGTAACAGAAGAATATTTCTTACTGATTCACAAGTCCTATCTCATCAATATGGAACACGTGGAGCATTACGAATATGACAACGTGGTTATGAAAGACAAGACACGTCTCAGTATCAGTAAAGCAAATCGCAAGAAGGTCAGGGAAAGACTATTACAAACGGAGAAGAAAAGATTATGAATATCCATTTGATCACTTATCTGACAAGTAAATTATTCTGGATTTATACTGTGTTCCGTTACAATACCATCCTGTATCCAAAAAATGAGGATACACAAAAGCTATTTGCATATTTTTGTGCATATCTGCTTTCATGCTGGGGAAGCATGCAGTGGGGAACGATGTACGGAGATCTGATCTTTGAGCTGATAGCTCTGTTAATTATAACAGTGCATATCAGGCAGACTGGCAACATCATGTCTGGAATACACTTATGGTATATATTATGGGAATTTTATGTGATGGGATTCCAATCGTGTTCTTTCAACGGTATGCGGTAGCAAGAAATCCGGTGCATCATCACATGGGACCGGGAACTATTGTAATGGGAAATTTTATATTCTTTTTACTGGAAGTCATTATTGAAAGAAAAGTAGGTGTAAAGAGAAGTTATTATATAAAGAACCGTCATTGGCTTGCTATGCTTTCTGTCCCGGTGATCAGCATTATAGTCTGTATCAGGATATTGCTGCCAGACAGAAGAGGTGTGCGGTCTACGATTGTATTATTCTTACTGTTTATCAATGTGTTTATTTTCTATCTGCACGATGAGGTTCAGAAAAGTTATATTGAAACAGCAAAACAGGAAGAGATGAAAATTCAGATGAGCCAGTATGCAAAAGAACTGGAGATGATGATGAAATCACAGGACAGGCTGAATAAGATACATCATGATTACAAGCACCATCTTACAACAATAGGGGCAATGGCAAAAACGGGAGGAAATGAAGAGATTCTATCGTATCTGAAACAAATGGAGAATATAGCCGGAACAGCCTTATGTCATCATTTATATACAGAAAACCGTAATATGAATAATCTGCTGAATTATATTTTGGAAGATTCGAAATCAGTAATTGAAAATCCGGAGATTTCTGTAGAAATACCGAATCATATAGGGGAAGAATTATTTGATATAAGTATAATAGTGGGAAATCTTATGGATAATGCTATTCGTGGGACAGCAGCTTCAGATGAAAGGAGATTATCGTTTCAGATGTATTATGGAAAAGGAATCATGAATATCCAGATTGAGAATAGCATAAAAGATACACCAAAAGTGCGGAATGGAATTTATCTGACAACGAAAAGCAGGAAAGAAGGACATGGAATAGGATTACAAAATGTGAAACTCGTAGTAGAAAAATATCATGGTCAGATGGAGATCTGCCATACGGAGAAATCCTTTCAAGTGAAAATATTATTATATATGAAATTAGATGAAAAATAGTAAGGCGATGGTGTCTTACTATTTTTTTCGACCGATTTCGTCTATTTTTGCCACCTCAAGGGGCATTTTTACCATTTATGAAAATTTTGTGATTTTTTAGATTATAGTAGTGCCAAAGTCAGAAAAAAGGAGGGTAGCGGTTATTTTGTAAAGGAATTATAGAAAAAGATTACAAGAGGGAGAAAGAGACTATGAAGAGATTTCGAAAGTCGGCTATAGCCTTAGTACTTGCACTCCTGATGGCACTACAGGGAACAGAGCCTATTTTTGTACAGGCAAAAGAGGCCATTGAGGATGTACAGAAGAATGCAGATTTCTCCAGACCAGAGGCTTTGACGGAAGAGGAAGCAGGGATTACAGATTCCACATCTGGAGAACAAGATAAGAGTCAGCAGTCTGATGCGGACGTACAAAATGAAACGACGCCATCAGAAGATACAGAGACGCAGGAAGAACAGACAACTCCAGCGGAAGAAACAGAAGAAAATCCGCAGGAAAAAGAAGTGGAGTTGAAAGAACCACAGGATTACTATCCGATTCCAGAAGAACCGGAAGGTGAACTGATTGATTATGATGCCATTTCCAAGACTTATAAGACAGGGGACAAGCAGTATACAACCGTTTATGGAGGTTATGTCGGAACTTATAAGAATGAGGATGGAGATACCGAGCTGGTTGATAATACACTTGTAAAACCAGAAGAAGCAGATACTCCGGCATCCGAAGAAGCACAGGAAGCCAGCAGTGTAGTGGCAACTGAAGAAAAGGAAGAGAAAACAGAAGTTTATCAGAACAAGGCAAACGATTATGCTATCCTTCTTCCGGAACAGATGTCAGAAGAGAATGGTGTAACGATTGAAAATGGAAAGACCAGAATCGGGATCATTCCGGTAGATGGAGATTATACACATTCCGTTATTAAAGACAATGCGATCCTTTATAATGAAGTTTACGAGGGCGCAGATGTTCAGTATACAGTACTGGATTCCAGCATTAAGGAAGATATCGTACTTCAGCAGCCAACAGACAGGGAAGTCTATGAATACGAGCTGCAGATTCCGGGGTATCAGGCAGAAGTAAAAGACAATCAGGTCTATATCTATCCGGAAGGGAAGACAATCAAAGATGCGAAGTATCTTCTGGAGACGCCATCAATGGAAGATGCTGCCGGGGAAATCAGTTTCCTGATCACATTGGAACTTCGGGAAGAAGATGGAAAAACAATCCTGACCGTAAAACCAGATAGGGATTGGCTTTCGGCAGAAGAACGTCAGTATCCGGTCAGGATCGATCCGACACCAGTAGAGATTCAGAAGAGTTCCTTTAACATGATCGGTGTGGAAGAGGGAAGTCCTACCAGTCAGATTGGTGACAACAATTATCCGTATGTCGGATTTGATGATGGTATTAAGTCTGGGAACCTTGCAGGATTTGGTACTGCACACCAGAACTGCCGGACTTATATCAAAGTAAATTCAAATTTTAGTCAGATTCCGAAAGATTCCAAAATTGACAGTGCAACATTTGCAGTCAGTCAGAAAACTGCATACAGTGGTGGTGCATCCCAGTTTGGACTTTATCGTGTAGATCAGTCGTGGAACACCTCCATCACATGGAAAACAAAACCAGTAAATCTTACGTTTCAGGATGTACAGAATGCAAGTACCAGCAGGAACAGCTATATCAATTATGACGTCAAAGATCTGGTCAATGACTGGGTGCAGGGAACTCATGCGAATAACGGATTTGCACTGGTAGCCATTGCCGAGGCAAATAACCTTGGAGCTTCTATGCAGTGTGAGGTACTGAATAACAGGGCATCCGTTTATGGACCGAAACTCAGCATCCAGTGGTCACCGGCTGAAGATCCATATCTGCGAGATATGTCACTGGATGAAACAACGATCCTGCTTCGCCCGATGACAGAAAAGAATACAAATGGAAAGCTGAAGTTTGATGCCGTATTTGCAGACGGAATTGCAAAGAGCAAATCTACAGTAGAATATTATCTGCTTCCAGATGAGGAAAATGAAGAACATCACGAAACAGATGCAAAACCATTGTATTCCTATCCAGACAGTACTGAATACAATAAGCAGTTCCCGGAGGCGAATAAGTATTACAGCAAAGATTCCAACTGGCAGAGTGCACTGTATTCAGGGCTGACGAAGGACAAGCTTTATAAGATCAAAGCAAAAGCATCGAAAGAGATTGATGGAAAGCTGGAAACAGGAAAAGAAGTGACCAGTGACAGCTTTGTGATCTATGAAGTGAAGCAGTTTGATACATTCCCGAAGATTGCAAAATATTATGGTGTTCCGCTTAAGAACATTATGAAAGACAATCAGGTTATGGACGCACTGGTAGTCGCAAATAACACGATCTTTATCCGTAACCCACAGACAAATGTTCCATATAGTCCTGCACCGCTTACCGATCAGGATAAGATGCGGATTGACGGAGCATTGATGGGAAGAGGCCTGCACTGTGAATTTGGATTTGAACCAGTCAACTTAAATACTGGTAACTTCTACATGGATCAGTCCGATGCGACGATGAATGAACTGAATGGAGAATTCTCCATTACAAGAAGCTACAATTCCAAAGGAACAGACCAGCATTCCATGTTCGGACGTGGATGGAGCTTTAACTATGACCAGTCACTTTCTCAAATGGAGGACGGAAGTCTTCTGTATATGAGAGGGGACGGAAGTTATCTGATCTTTGATAAGAATGAAGATGGAAGCTACACTACTCCGGATGGTTATGTATATGATTTAAAAGCAGTCAGCTATAAAGATACAGACCATGACTACATCGGATGGGAACTGACAGATGCGGATCAGAGCGTCTGGTCATTTGATAAATATGGAATTTTACGTTATGTAACGGATGTGAATGGATTTAAGACAGTATTAGATTATGACGATGATTATAATCTGAGTAAGATTACAACACCATCCGGAAAAACATTCGGGGTAAAACAGGATAAATTCGGGCATATCAAGGAACTGTCTCTTCCAGATGGTGGAAAAGTTTCTTACAAATATGATGAGCAGGGAAATCTGATATCTGTAACAGATCCGAATGGAACAACAAAAGAGTACAAATATGATGATGACAGCCGTATGACAAGCTGGAAAGATGAGAATGGCAATACGGTTGTAAAGAATACTTACGATAAAGAAGGAAGAGTTGTAGAGCAGACTGATGCAGAAAAAGGAACGGCAACTTTCAAGTACGGAAAGAGTTCTACTACAACAACGGATAACGAAGGAAATAAGACCGTTTATCATTATGATGATCAGTACCGCACAACATCCATTGAATATCCGGATGGAACAACCTGTGAAAAGACTTATAATGCAGAGAATCAGCTTGCTTCCGAAACGACAGCAGCCGGAACAAAAACTTACACTTATGATACATTTGGCAATGTAGCAACGGAGACAAGAGAGGATGGAAAGACAGCCTCTTATACTTATAATGAGCAGAATAAGCTGACCAGTGCAACTGGATATAACGGAGCAACGGTTACTTACAGTTATGACGGTAATGGAAATATGGTCACATCTACAAAACCGGATGGAACAGCCATTACCTATACTTACGATGACAAACATCGTATGGTATCCCAGACAGACGGCAGAGGTGTCACAACAACGTATTCGTATGACGGACCGAACATGACCGGATATGTGGATGGAAATGGAGCAGCATGGGGATTCACGTATGACGCGATGAATCGTGCAGTTACCATGACAGATCCACTTGGAAATGTAACCTCGAACAGTTACGATGCGAATGGCAATCTGACTTCCAAGACAGCAGCCGATGGCGGTGTGACCGCTTATACGCTGGATGGTGTGGGAAATATTACAGCAAGTACTGACGCACTGGGGAATACCACCACTTATACTTATGATAAGATGTACAACATGACCAGTGGTACAGATCCGAAAGGAAATCAGATCAGCTACGTTTATGATAAGAATTATCAGCAGGTCAAAGCAACCGATGCAAAAGGAAATACAATTACTTATAAGTATGACAGCATGGGACGTGTCATAGAAGAGAGTAATAAAGATTTTGGAACAAAGCTCTATGAATATGACAAAGCAGGAAATCTGAAAAAATATACCGATGGAAATGGAAATGCAACCGTATCCAAGTTTGATTCTCTTGGACAGGTGCTTCAGTCCAAAGATGCAGTTGGTAATATAACCAAATATGAATATGACGCATTAGGAAATGAAACCAAGATTACTTATGGAGATGGAAGCAGCCATTCCAAGGAATATGATAACTGCGGAAGACTCGCTAAAGAGACAGATGAATTAGGTGCAGTTACCACTTATACTTATGATGCGGCAGACAATCTGGTATCAAAATCAGATGACAGTGGAAGAACCTGGACTTATACCTACGATAATACAGGAAACCGCTTAAGTGAAACCAACCCAGAAGGTGGAACTACCACATATACTTATGATAAAGCAGGAAATCTGGTATCTTCTACCGATGAAGAGGGAAGAACAGATACTTATGCTTACGACAAGGCAGGAAATCTGACTACATCCAAAGATGCCCTTGGATATACCGTATCCATGAAGTATGACTTAAATGGAAATCTGGTATCCTCTACCGATGAAAATGGAAATACCAGTACCATGACTTACGATGGTAATGGAAACATGACATCGGTAAGCGATGCAAAGGGCAACATTACAGCAATGAAATATGATTCCACCGACAATCTGGAACAGACGGTGGATGCCCTGAAAGGAAAGACCACTTACGAATACGATTCACAGGGCAACAGCACAAAGATGACAGATGCCCTCGGCAATGCGTATAGTTATGTGTATGATAAAGAGGGAAATAACACATCCATAATACTGCCGACAGGGGACAAGGTGCTGATGGAGTACGATGCCATCGGACAGCTTGTAAAATGTACGGATGCACAGGGACTCGTAATTACCTATCAATATGACGGAGCAGGCAACCTGATCCATTCCTCCGACAATGGTGGAAACAGTATGGATTATACTTATGATGGTGCCGGAAATGTACTGACACAGACCGATGAACTTGGCAGGACAGCAACATACAAGTACGATCAGTACGGCAGACTCCTGAAACTTACTGAAGCAGACGGAAGTATCACATCTTATGAATATGATGTTATGGACCGCATTACAGCGGTAACGGATGCGGAAGGTCATAAAACAACCTTTACCTACGATAAAGTCGGCAACCAGTTATCCATGACAGAAGAAGAGGAAGCCACATATAAATACGCTTACGATAAGAAAGACCGGGTTATTTCTCAGACAAATCCACTGGGAGCATCCAGCACCTTTAAGTATGACGGAAATGATAATGTGACGGAATCTGTCGATGAAAACGGTACGGTTACCAAGTATGCTTACGATAAAAATGACAATCTCGTATCCCAGACAGACGGAAATGGAAATACGACAACCTACCAGTATGATGAACTGGACCGCAAGATCGGTGAGACTTCTCCGTTAAAAGAAACAAATGAATACCGTTATGATGCCATTGGAAATCTTACCAAATCAAAAGATCCGATGGGACTCATTACCGAATACAAATATGACAGCCTGAGTAACATGACGGAACAGATTTCTCCAAAGGGAGCAGTTACCAAATATGATTACGACAAGCATGGCAATGTCATTTCTGTAACGGATGCAAAGGGAAATGAGACACAGTACAGTGTTGACCTGAATGACAATGTCACAAAGATGACACAGGCGAATGGTGGAGAGTATACCTATAGTTATGATAAAGCCGGACGTCTGAAGAGTATGACCAGTCCACTGGGTTATACTAAAAATTTCTCTTATGATAAAGTGGACAACGTGGTAAAAGAAAGCGACAGCTTAAAGAGTACCACTACTTATACTTACGATAAGCTCCATAAGATGAAGTCTTCTACCAATGCACTGGATGGAACAACCAGCTTTTCTTATGATAAGTATGGCAATCTGGTGAAGGAGACAGATCCGCTTGGACGGAGCAATACCTACAGTTATGACCTGGCAGGTCAGATGACTTCTGCAGCTGATCCGCTTGGTAAGATAACTGCTTACACTTACGACCCGGCAGGAAATATTACTGAGATCACCAAACCGGGTGGAAGAAAGACCAGCTATGGATATGATAAGAATTATAATGTTACATCTGTAACAGATCCGATGGGCTATGTTGCAAAGACAGTCTACGATAAAGACAACCGTGTAACAGAAGAGACCGATGCACTGGGGCAGAAGGAATCCTATACCTATGATAAGGACAGCAGGGTAACTTCTATTACAGACAAGCGTGGATTCACAACGGGATTTGATTACGATGCACATGGGAATATTCAGGTTGTTACAGATAAGACCGGATTAAAGAGCCATCTGGAATATGACAAGAATGACAACCTGACCAAAGTAACTGATGCCCTTGGCGGTGTAACAACTTATGGTTACGACAACATGGATAACCTGGTGACCTTCACCAATGCAGCAAATAAGACAACGAATTATACTTATGACTTAGAAGGCAACCTGACATCCATCAAAGATCCGGCAGGAAGAACGGAGAAATTCGACTATGATGAAAAAGGCAGACTGACCGGACATACACAGGCAAGCGGCAAGAAAACCACGTATGATTACGACAAACTGAATGACCTGTTGGAGAAATCTTATCAGGACGCAAAAGGCGAGACATCCGAAAAGGACGTGACCTACGCATATAACAGTGCCGGGGAACGGGTATCCATGAAGGATCAGACAGGCAAGAGCAGCTACGAATACGATGCACTTGGAAGAATCACCAAAGTGACAAGCGGTTCGAAAAAGGATGTCAGCTACGTTTATGATGACGCAGATAATCTGCAGGCAATCGTATACCCGGATGGGACAAAGATCAGCTATGAATACGACTTAAATGATAATCTGGTAAAACTGACAGACCGTAATAGAAAAGTAACCACTTACAAGCATGATGCACTGAACCGTGTGACAGAAGTTATTAGAAGCAATGGAACAAAGACGGAAGTATCTTACGATGCAGAAGATCATATCACAAAGATTGTCAACACCTGTGGTTCGTGTGGCAAAGTAATCAGTACTTATGAGTACAAGTACAATGATCAGGGATATGTAGTTGGAGAAACAGCTACGGAACTGGAAGCCGGAACAAGAAAGACACCAAGCTGGGAAGACTGGTACAACTGGGGCGATACACAGAAAGAGACAGACAAAGCAGACTGTGAGCATCAGGAAAAAGAGACCCAGACGACACGTACCTATGAATACGATGACAACTGGGAACTGACACGCTGTACAGAAAAAGCAGAGGGCGGTAAAAAGACAGTCCATAATTATACGTATGACAAGATCGGAAACCGGACCTCTTACGAGAAGATCGAAGATGGTGTCAGCAAAGCAAAATATAATTACAAGTATAACGATTCCAACCAGCTCATCAAACGCACCAATGCAAAGATCTGGGGCGATCCGGGAACAACCTACAGCTATGATAAAGATGGCAATCTGATCCAGGAATGTGATAAGACAAACAGTGCAGATCCGGTTACTTATGAATACACAGCAGAGAATCGTCTGGCAGTCGTAAAACAGGGTGGAACAGTCCTGATGGCAGCCATGTACGATGGAGATAACAACCGGGTATTCGAACTGGATAACACCTATAAATGGGAAGACTGTTATGGCGATGAAGTCCTGATTCCGGAGAACCAGCGTACCGAAGATGGGAACAGCCCGAAAGAGCAGCTTGCCTCTCTGGTAAAAGGCGGTTCCAATGCAAAAGGATACACACTGACAGAGTACATCAACGATATCAATCGTGAGAATACAGAAGTCCTCGCAGAGTATGGGGCAGACGAGAAAGTACGTCAGGCTTATACTTATGGAGAAAATGGAATCGGAGAACGGGTAAGCGTTGATAAATCGGAAGAAAGCAGTTATTATTTATATGACGGAAGAAACAGCGTGACCGGAATCCTGACAGAAAATGCTAACCTGACGAACAGTTATCAGTATGATCCATACGGTAACCTTACATCAGGAACAGCAGACGGTGTCAATTACTACGGTTACAATGGGGAGTCCACAAATGTAAAAACAGGACTTCAGTATCTGCGGGCAAGATACTATAACGCAGAGAACGGAACCTTTACAACTGAAGATAGTGACCTTGGAACGACAGAAAATCCATTGACCAGAAACCGCTACGATTATACGACCAATAATCCGCTGAATTACAGTGATCCGACAGGACATTCATTGTGGAGCAGGATTAAGAGTACAGCTAAAAAAGCAGCGAAAGCAGTCAAGAGTGTCGGCAAGAAAATCGTTAATACTGCGAAAAAGGTAGTCAAAACAGTAGTAAATACAGCTAAGAAAGCAGCAAAAACTATTGTTAACACAGTGAAGGGGGTAGCAAAAACTGCCAAAAATGCAGCTAAACATGCAAAACAGACATATCAATCTGTGAAAAATCGTGTAACCAGTAGCAGTACATATCAAAAGATCACATCCAGAGGAAGTCAGTTTATTCGTTCTGTAAGCAATGGGGTACAGAAAATTGGAAAAACTTATACATCTTTCAAATCCTATGTTTCAGAAAGAACGGCAGAAATCCGCTCAGAAGTGGTACGACATATGTGTACGACAACAAATCGTATTACAGATAAGCTTGGAAAAGTAGACTGGAATGCGGTGAAAAAAGTAGCCATTGGTATAACTGCGGTTACAGTTTCTGGTCTTGTAGTTGCTGCAACAGGCGGTTTGGCTGCAGGAGCAGTTCTGGCAGCATTGCCAGCAATGGGTGGCTTAGGAACGGCGATGGTTTCAGGAGCAGTTATTGGAGCTATTGGTGGAGCTTCATATAGTGCAGTGAATTCAGGTTTGTCTGGAAATAGTCTGAAACAAGTAGCAAAAGATACGTTAGTCGGTGGTATTGCAGGAGCAGTGACAGGTGGCGTTATGGGTGGCCTTAGTTATGGGGCTGGGAAACTTTTGAATGTAGTAAGGAGTGCAGGAAGTACCCATAATGATGGGATTGATAAATCGTTTAAAAAATTAGTTGCAGAAGTAACCGAAACAAAATTGCCAGAAGGCACTTGGGAAAAACCACCATTAGAGCGAGGAGATATTATTGACAAAGCTATGGGAAATAACTTGGGACACAATTTCCCGACCATAGATAAAGTAGAAAATGGTGTTGTGACTAGTGTTAAAAGCCGAGACTTAGGTGCAAAGACTTATCAAAATGGTAATAAATTGGAAAAGGTAATTGTCAAGGACATTAATAAAGTTTCAGGATTTATAGGAGAAACATTTAATGGTAAATTTGTTAATGCGGAAGAAATAGTGGGTAGACAATTACAAGTAGTTGTTCCAAATGTAACATTAAGCGAAGCTCAGATAAATGCAGTTAATAATGCTACAAAACATGGTATTGATAAAGGTGTTAAACTCATTATTACAGTAGGAAAATAATAGCAAAGTAAATAGCTTAAGGGGAATATTTTATTCCCCTTAAGTAATAGAGAGGAGAAAACGGATATGATTTCTGTATATTATAATCAAAAATATGGTTTCTTAATTGTGCCTAATGCCATTGAAAGGTTTATGGGATGTTATATTTCTATCGAACCTACAATTGAAATTATGGCTGAAGAAACAATAGATAAGATAGGCTGTGCAATTAGAAAAGGAATAAAAATTGCAGAAAGTTCCCCAAAAGTAGACGAATCTCAATTAAACAATTTTTGGAAACAAACAAAATATAAAAGTTTTCCAACATTTTCCAAGAATTATCAAAGAATTGATTTGAAACAAAATGGAGATGAATTAGAAATTAGAAGATGGGAACGGAATAATAGAGGGGGATATTCGCGAAAAACGGAAGAAAAAGATTATATTAATTTTATAGAAATGTCGGATTATGAATTGGGCTTGTTTATAAAAAAAATGTTTGAACCATGTGAAATTAGAATTGATGAAACAGAAAGATTTGAAACATTAGAGGGGAAAATAATTAGTTATTCGATTCCAAATGAGCATTATAAAAATATTGGTGATGGTCATACAGATTCTTATATGACATATAGAAATGAAGATTATGATAAGTTGTATATTTCTTTTTTGATAGGTGATGGAACTGATTGTACAGATGAAGTAAGCATAAAAAATCATTACAAAAAAATATACAAGCAAATGTCGAATATTAAATTTGAAAGTAAATGTAATAAAAAATATGTACATTTTTTAACAGAAAATGGAGAAGTATTGCTGAGTTTTATTGATAATGGTTATGTGGAGTTTTTTATGTGCATTCCATATAATATTGAAAGAAAAGTTCAAAAGGAGTCAATAGAACAGTATTTAAAAATGTTATTTTCGATAAAAATTGAAGATAAATAAAGCGTGAAGGAGAGAATATGCAAAAGAAGAATTGTGTTTTGTGCATAAGTATAGGAATTATAGTATGTATATTGTTATCAGCTTGCTCCAGACAACCAGACTTTGATGCCAAATCCTACGTCCAAAGTTCTCTTGATGCACACTATCATGGA
>ULJF01018369.1_pt1 | contig 15891 bp, 13 predicted proteins | sample 1950821 | NCBI WGS metagenome assembly ULJF01 (sample SAMEA4835466, study PRJEB28245) | human gut metagenome | biome: gut microbiome; material: fecal sample | place: Denmark | collected 2008 | reverse complement strand
CAGCAACCCCATAATCTGGAATTCGGTAGCTCCCATTACTCTGCGTAAACCGATGCTTTTCGTTTTCTGTTCGATAAAAAATACCACAAAAGCCAGCAATCCCAGACAGGCGATGACAACCGACAAAACCGAAAAGAAGAGCAACTTCAAAGCAAAAACATCTTCCGAACCGTAAAGCCGGGCGTAATCGTCCTCCATAAAACTATACTGATACAAAGTTCCCGGGTAAAACTCCCGATAACAACTCTCAATATACTGCAGGGCTTTTTCCCGGTTTTCAGGCGCAATGCGGATGTAAACATCGATTTGACTATTAAAACCGCCTAGCAAACCCAGGTACATCGGACTAACCGGTTCATGCATCGACCTGAAATTGAAATCTTTTACCACGCCGATCCGGTTACCTCCCAAATAATTCTGCCCAGGAGCTAAGGATGCGATTTCCTTCGCCATCCGCTGATTGATAATAAATTTTTGATTGATGCTCCAACCGATGTCTTTTATCACTTGGTCTGCCTCATGAAAACCTTCTCCTTCCAGGATTTTCAAACCCATTAAATCCAGAAAGGGAACATCTACCCAGGTAACATACGCGGCTCCTTTATTATCCCAACCGCTCACATCCAGGTGAAAACCCCTTTCCCGGATGTTGTAAATCGGATCTTTGGAAGCTCCTACTTTCAGTACCGCCGGATTTTGCAATAAAGCCGTTCTAAAACCGGGATATTTACTATACAAAACCTGTTCCCGGTTCCCATGCACCACGACAATATTCTTCCGGTCATATCCGGTGTCGAAATGCTTCATGTAATTTACCTGTTTATAGATAAAAAGTGTGGATATGATCAATCCCATCGAAACGGCAAACTGTAGAATCATCAATCCGCTTTTAAACCGCTGCAAAGCCAGGCTTTCGTTTCTCTGCGAATTCATCGTGTCGAATCGGTTCAACCGAGTGAGATAAAAGGCCGGAAATATACCGGATAACAAACCGCAAAGTAAAGGCACGGCTACCCACAATACCAGAGCAGACCAAAAGGTGAGTTGAGACATATCCCCCAGACCGATCCACTGTTGCAGGAAAAAGGCCAGTCCCTGGGCTAGCGCCCAAGCCGCGCCCATCGCTATAAAACAGGTAAAAACCGAATCGAATACAAGGAAGGCTATCAGGGAGGTCCGCCCGGCACCCAATATCCGTTTCATCCCGATCGTACGGGATTTTTCAGCTACTTTAGCCGTAGCGATATTGACATAATTGATAATACTTATTCCCAGGACCAGGATGGTAAGCATCATCAAAATACGGAGGTCGTTATAATTGCCGTGATCAGCAAATCCCAAAACTTCGTTATCGAAATAAATATCCGTGTAGTTGCGTATCAAATCCTGGTTTACGGACTGCGAAATCTGATCCTCTTTATAACCGATTTCTTTCAATTTAGCGGCATATAGCTGCTTGAATTTCCCGGTAAATTGTATTCTGTCGGTACCGGGTTTTAACCGGAGGTAGGTTTCGAAATTTGCGAAATCCCACTCTTCCGTCATCTTACTCCCAAACAAACGATTGGCCGTTTCCAGCATTCCCAGAATCCGGGGGCTTCGGATTCCCGGATTTTTTATGTCTTTAAATAAAGCTTGTACGGTCAAAGGAATGTTATGCCGGAGGATTAAAGTTTTTCCGATAGGATCGGACTCGCCGAACAACTGTTTTGCCGCCGATTCACTCAGCAGAACTCCGTCGGGACGGTAAGTGGAATCTCCCCGGACCATGCGGAGGGAAAAAAAGGAAGCATAAGTGGAATCGACCAGAAAAACTTTTTCCCGGATAAACACTTCCTCCGTCTCCTGTTGAGCCGGCACATGTACCGCGGCATTGTTATCCAGAAAAATCCGGCAGTATTGTTCCACTTCCGGCATAACGTCGCCCAACCAAGGAGCGTATGCTCCTCCAGTCAGCCCCCAGGACATCTCCACCCGCACGATATCTTTCCGATGCTCCACATCTGCATCATGATTCCATTCGCCGATTAGATGAGTATACATGACGATGACAGCCGTAAAGGCCAGAATCAAACCGGCGACGTTCACGATAAAAGTAAAAGGCCGGTTCCGTTTTTCCCAAATGAGTTCTTTCAAAGATGTCCACATAACAAAAAAAATTAAGTTTTCTCTAAGTGCTATTCCGTTCTCAGCGAATCGACCGGATTGGCCGTGGCAGCTTTCCAGGTGAGAACGCTCACGCTCAAGACGGCAATGATGAGCATAATCACAAACGCCAGAGCATAAGTGAACAATATAATCAAAGCTGTAAAAGCCAAAGACATTCCGATATTATTTACAATAAAAGAAAACGGTTTATTTCGTTTCAACCGGATAAATTCCCTGACTTGAAGCCACATATATTTTAAAGATTAAAATTCAATTATATACATCAAAATACATACCACTCAATACAACAACCTGATTATTAGAGATTTAAATGTATTTAAAATTTACATTTACGTAAAAGAATTAGACAAACGTGTCTAAAAAAATGACATACCGGGAAAGATGCACTGTGTAATTTCAGCCACAACTCATACAATTATGATTTACGGTCTTTTTTGCAAGAAAAGCGTATAAGTCAATTTAAAATAAAAAAGATTAACCGTGAATAAGCCGGTAAATATTACTGTCTTCTCCGACGATCCATACCAGATCTCCTTCTTCCAATACAGTATCGGCTGTCGGATCATGCAAAGAGGTATCCCCACGTTCCAAACCGACGATAAGACAACGATATTGTTCACGAATACCGGACTCCTCAATGGTTTTTCCGGAAAATACCGATTCGGCATCTATAATAAACTGCCGTAAGTTTACAGCACTTTGACTCAAATCACAATCTTCCTCCGGAATAACCTGCTGTTCCAAATATTCTCCGAATTTCAACAATTGCTCATCACTTCCGATTATCTGAATCCGATCCCGCGGAAAGATACGTTCTTTTCCTCCCGGAATATTCAAACAATAATTACCCCGGAAAAGAGCAACAACCTGCACTCCGAAACGGGTTTTCAACCTCAAATCCGCCAAAGTTCTTCCCGCCCATTTCGATTCCTGGGGAACGATAAAATCGGCCATATGCAAATCGCGGGACAACAGATTTCCGGCAAATCGGGGCACGGCTTTACCTGACGGCCGGGCACTGATATCCCGAATGTTCAGATTACGCAAAAACCGGCGTTCAATCAATATCGACTGTTTTTTCAGATAACGGGAATAGATCATTCCGGCAACAGCCATTCCGGCTATCCCGATCAACAAACCCACCGATATTTTAAACAAAGCCGAAACGACAAACATAACGAAAAACATCGCCAATACAAACCGGAATACGATCAACGACACTAAATATCCCCGGTTAAAACGACCGTCTTCCCACAATATCTGAAACTCCACCGAATGATTTTTTTTAGCGACAATCGCGCGTAAAAAAGGAGCCATACAAGCGATTATCAACACGGCACTCACTATATTCCCCCATATTCCCGGAATATGATTCCGGATAAAAGGCACTAATAAACTAAAGGCCAGAATCAATTCCGCAATAATAATCACAGAATAAACGATCACGATCCTTCCCAAAGCCATCAGTAGTTTTTTCCAGTTACTTTCGTGATTCACTACCTGTGTACCGGATGTATAACGCTCCAATATCCTTTTCCATCTTTTGGGAAGTTTACGTTCGACATACGGATAAGCAGGTTCGGCCAACCGTATCATATAGGGTGTCAAAAAGGTCGTAATCACCGATACGGCCACAACAATCGGATATAAAAAACCATCGGTCACATGTAAAGCAATCCCTAAAGAAGCAATGATAAAAGCAAATTCTCCGATCTGTGAAAGGCAAAAACCGCATTGCATCGCCACTTTCAATGGCTGTCCGGATAAAACCACCCCAAAAGTTCCCAAAACAGACTGTCCGGTCAGAACAGTTAAGGTGATCAATAAAATCGGACCGATATATTCCCAAATCATCCCGGGATCAATCAACATGCCCACCGAAACGAAAAAGATGGCTGCAAACAAATCTTTTACCGGTCTCACCAAATGTTCGATTTTTTCGGCCTCCATCGTCTCCGCCAATATAGACCCCATGACAAAAGCCCCCAAAGCAGAAGAAAAACCCACATAGGTCGCAATCACCACCATCAACAGACACATTCCCAAAACCACGATCAACAACATCTCGTCATTCATCAGCAATTTCGTTTTCCGGAAAAAAGTCGGTATGATATAAATGCCGATAATAAACCACAACATAAGGAAAAAAAACAATTTACCGATACTGTATATCATTTCCGTTCCTTCGAAATTATTTTTTACTGCCATCGTCGATAACAACACCATCAATACAATCGCCAGTAAATCTTCAATGACCAATATTCCCAAAACCAAACCGGCAAACCGCTGTGTACGCAGTCCCATATCATTCAACGCCTTATAAATAATAGACGTCGAAGACATCGCCAACATCCCTCCTAAAAAGATACAATCCATCCGTTTCCACCCCATAGACGAACCAACCAGCATTCCCAGCATGATCATCCCGACTATAATCGTCACTGCAGCAATCACAGCAGGTCCCCCCACCTTCATCAATTTTTTAAAGCTGAAGTCCAACCCGAGAGCAAACAACAAAAAGACAACGCCGATATCCGCCCAGGTTTGAATATTTGCCGTATCTATCACTGTTGGTGTAAAAGAAATGTGAGGGCCGGCAATTACACCGGCAACAATATATCCCAATACCAACGGTTGTTTCAACCGTTTGAAAATAAGGGTAACCACACCGGCCGCCACCAGTATCAAAGCAAGGTCACTAATTAAAGTAGGCAAGTGAGACATACGTCGTCAAATTGATCTACAAAAATAGATATTTCAATACAAACCGCTACCTCTTTTCAATTTTCTTTTTATCGAAAAACAAACATTTCGCAAAGTTTCCCCAACAGAAAAAAGACAAAACATTTTTTCTTTTTCATGCGTTTACACAAAAAAAACAATCGTATGTCATTCACTACCGGAAATATATTACTTATCGGTTCCACCCTCCTTTTTGTAAGCCTGATTGTCGGCCGTACCGGATATAAACTGGGCGTTCCGGTATTGCTCCTTTTCCTGGTTGTCGGCATGATCTTTGGAAGCGACGGTATAGGCATCCAATTTCACAATGCCTCGGAAGCCCAATTCATCGGCACTTTAGCTCTGTGTATTATTCTGTTTTCGGGCGGCATGGATACCAAGATCAACGATATCCGTCCAATTATACCTCAAGGTATTATACTGGCCACCCTGGGTGTACTATTTACCATGTTGTTTACCGGATATTTTATATATTGGCTGGTCGGATACTTCTATCCCAATCTTATCACGCCTTTAGCCGGCTGTCTGTTACTGGCAGCCGTCATGTCTTCCACCGACTCGGCCTCCGTTTTCAATATTCTGCGTTCCAAAGGCCTTCACCTGAAACAAAACATGCGCCCTCTGCTCGAGCTCGAAAGCGGAAGTAACGATCCGATGGCTTATATGCTCACCATACTCCTCTTACAGGTACTGCAATCGGGTGAAATGAGCTGGAATTATATCTTTCTCTCTCTATTTTTACAATTCAGTATCGGAATCGCCACCGGTTACCTGCTCGGACGTCTGGCCATATACATCATCAATCACATCTGCCTGACAAACAATTCCCTCTATCAAATCATATTACTGATATTCGTATTCTTTACATTCTCCATCACCGATCTCCTGAAAGGCAATGGCTATCTGGCCGTTTACATCACCGGCCTGATCGTCGGAAATCATCAGATTGTTTACAAAAGAAATATCAGTAACTTTTTCGACAGTATCGCCTGGTTATTCCAGATCATTATGTTCCTGGCACTAGGCCTACTGGTAAACCCGGCAGAACTATGGGGGATAGCTCCTATCGGTCTGCTGATCGGAGGTTTTCTGATATTCATCGCCCGGCCGCTTGCCGTCTTTCTGTGTTTACTCCCTTTCCGGAAAATGACATGGCAAGGACGTTTATTTACCTCCTGGATCGGTTTACGGGGAGCCGTACCTATCATTTTTGCAACTTATCCGCTTTTGGCCGACATACCGGGTGCCCGACAAATATTCAATATCGTATTCTTCATTACCATTCTTTCCCTGTTACTACAAGGTACGACAGTATCTATCTCGGCAAAACTACTCGGTTTATCACAGCCGGTAAAGAACCTGCCGGACGAATTCAATATGGCTCTCGCTGAAAACATCAAATCGGTCATTGCAGAAGTTACCGTTATGCCGGACCTGTTAATCGACGGCGACCACCTCCATAAACTGCACCTTCCCCCCAATACACTCGTCATTATGATCAAACGATACGACAGCTATTTTGTTCCCAACGGTTCCACCCGGCTTCTTGCCGGAGACAAGCTCCTGCTCCTTTCCGACAATGAGGAGGATTTACAACATACCCTTGCCGATCTCGGTATAGAAGAATACACCATCCGAAGAAACTAAAGGGAAAGGGAAATGGAAAAACTTATAAACTCAACCCAAAATCTGCCACCTGCCCTTCTCAAAACAATCGTAAATCAACAATCGTAAATCAACAATCCAAAATCATAAATCAATACTTATTCCGGATCTCCTTTTTTCTGAAAAGTAGCAGGAAAATCCACCGGATTGACAACACCGTCTTTTTGACGGATCCAGGTCTTAAACTCCCGGGCTCCTTCTTTCAATTCGATCACCCGGGCACCGTTCTGAATATTATTGTATACCGTATTCCCTCCGGTATAACGCCCGTAAGCCAACAAAATATCTCTCCAATACACCACATAATCATTATCATGATCATGTCCGGCAAAAACACCCATTATATCCCCGCTTTGCTTCATCGCGGCAAACATACCGGTATTCAGCTGCGGAACACAGGCAGGCTCCATCCGGGCACCGATCAGGATCGCTCCTTCTGCCGCAGCCGCCCGGCTGTATTCCGGCAATGGGATATGAAAAAAAGCCAGCGAAGGCAAAGGCTTTCCTCCGTTTACTTTTGTATAAGCCGTACTATTCTTCAAATACCAATCGACTTGATCAAACTTCAGAAAATCATAACCGCCGACTCCCTTCACCGAAGAATAAGAATGAGAATCCAAACAATACAGAATCAAAGCATCCCGACTCCCGTCAGCAGATTTCACCGGAAGAATATAATTGCTCACTCCGCTCAAACCCTCCGTCTGTTCCGTCAAATTAAAAGGTACAGATTGTATCACCTGCAATAACTCCTGACGATCCATCCCCTGCTCGTCATCATGATTTCCATAGACGACTCCGAAAGGTATTTTACGTTCCACCACCACATTCAACACCGTCTTCATACCTTCTGACGCCGGTTTTCCATAAATCACATCTCCGGTGAAAATCACCAGATCCGGTTTTTCGATATCCAATACCTGCCTCATCCGTTCCAACGCAATATCGGAATTTGAATTACCGTATTTGAAATGTACGTCTGTAAATTGTACAATTTTAAACGTTCCATCCGGATTGAATTTCAGCACAGTTTTTTGTGCCTCCGTCGATACGACGACCGTTCCAAACAATAACACCAGAATAAATTTATTTATTATACGTATAAATGCCATACTCGTCCAATGTCAAAAATTAGTCTCCTTTTCATTCGGCAGGTAAAATTAAATAAATTAAAACATTTTCAACCCGTTTTATCCGTAAAATCAGCTTCCGAAATCGGTTTTTTGGAGATATTTTTCCTCATCCTGTTGCCAAATTAAAATATTCCCATTATATTTGCACCCGCATTTCGGGATGTAGCTCAGCCCGGTAGAGTGCTCGTCTGGGGGGCGAGTGGTCGCAGGTTCAAATCCTGTCATCCCGACTACTGGAAATCAAGAGGTTAGACCAAAAGTCTGACCTCTTTTTTATTACAACGATTACATTTTGATTACACTTTTCGGGAAACTTAATCTAATCAGATAGCAATCGCAATACTAAATTCATTTGGTATTTATTCACATGAAACCCCGGTTTTATGCAATTCAGGGGAATCTACACCTAACATGAATAAAGCATCAACAATCCTACAATAAATAATCCTGTACTTTATTCCAATCCGGGAATTTGTCTGAACCGAACAAAATTAATTCTCCCTCAAATTGCCCGGCACCATTATTTTCTCTGTCATCAATCAAATAATCTCCTCGATTCAAATTTTTATGATGAGTCAAAATTAAACGTTTGTATATCTATCGTCCTTTTCATCATTTGATAACATCACCACCTGTATATGATATCCTCTGTACTTACTTTTTATGAGTTATAATATTTTCAATCTATCGAATCCGACAATCACCCCCTCATCACTTTTATTCTTCTATTGGTCTCTATAAGGAAAGATATTTATTGTAGAATAAAATACTTCGGGATGATGGTATAAATCCCTGTATCGTTTTATTTTCACTCCTTACTTTTCTTTTCAACAGGTATATACAAAAAAAGGGAACCACTAACAGCTCCCTCGATATCATTATTCCTTAGTTTTATTAATTTGCTTCTTCACTGTCTAAATCAACATCTTCCACTTCTCCGCTTTGTAGCCCTAAAACGTCTTTTGCATTTAGGGGAGTTACGACAGATTTTCCGGTTTTCTTTTCTAATTCCAATCTGGCATTAAGGGCTATCGTTCCACCTTGTTTGGCTACGTCTATATGCCCATCAAAAGATTCCGGGTTTTGTACCTCTGATATTTCCTTAGTAGAAAGTTCTGCGAGCATATTCAACACCAACTCTTTGTTAGTCATATTATCCCGTAGGTTCTCTTTCTTCAACCCCTTGAACTGTTTATATTCCTTAGCTGTCTTTCCCGCCCATGTCTTATAGATGATATCAGTTAATGTAGCAAACTGTACTCCCTCCTGTAATCCGTGACGTTTCCACTCATCTGTTAAATCTTTCCGGATTTCTATACTTTTGAGCCGTTGATTGATCCAATTGTCAGAATACCCCAACCGTTTATAGTCCAGCATTGCCTGTTCGATGGACAGTTCCGGGTCTTGCATTTGATCTAACCGTTCCTTAGCTACCTGTGCCATCCATAATTTGAAAGGTTCAGCTTTAGGAGAGGGTATTGACTGTATCAACCGGAATAACTGTTCAGTATCAGCAACATCTGTCTTGTAATACTTACCATCAGACGAGGGCATTTTCAGTTGTACGATTTCAGCGTACAACTGACTTCCCTCCTTTGTCAGCTTACGTTTTAGGTCACTCCAATATCGGCGTGGATTATCACTATCTGTCAATACCTCGATCACATCCACAATAGAGAAAAACCATTCCTCTTTATCACTGTCCCATACTGTACGGACTTTCTTCTCCTCGAAGATTTTTATTGCATTCTGCTTTGTCATATCACCCGGCTTTTGATTGTTACAAATATACCTGTTAGGAATGAGTTATCCTAAATTTTACTCCTCGCTTGGCTTCTTATAGCCATTTAATTCTCATGTCTGAATGAGTTATCCGCACCACTATTTTGAATCCCTAATCTTTGTCGTAAGCATCGGGGGACTCTGTAAATTTCCAAGACAGGTATTTTTCAATCTTCTCTGTCAATTCTATCATTAAATCTGATTGTCCCATATACTCAGCAAATTGAGAGAAAGCCTTTTGTAATCTATCTTGGATTCTTTATGATACTGATAATCTGTATCCAACAGTTTCTCTCTATACTTGAACAGTTGGTCTTTAATGAAGTTGGGAAGATTGATAATACTATTAGCGAGACACATACACCAATTTTCCAAATCTTTTACTGATTTAATTTGTTCAAAAGTAACATCAAAGAGCTTATCAGATACCTTCCCTATATCCTCATAAGCACCAAACCATTCAGAAATGAATTGCCAAAATACCTGTCTGTTATATAAATCCTCAGCCTTTAATTTCCCACACAACATACAGATATACAAATAAATACAATTCATATTTCAACGTCTGGGGGGGCGAGTGGTCGCTGGTTTAAATCCTGTTATCCCGACAATAAAAAAACAATTGATTATCAGAGGGGGGTAAATCAAACAATAGATTTACAGCCCCTTTTTTCTTGCCTTAAAAGCAACAATTTTGTACTGAAATCCATGTAAATTTGGCAAATAAAATAGCAAAACACAGCAAATTTTATCCATTATCACATCATTTGAAACTTATCTTTCAAAAGACCTTAAACCGGACTCGAAATAAAATTTCCGAGGAACGTAAACGATAATCTGAATAGTAACTGCTCACATCATTATAAGAATAGTTTATAAATCGCCTCGTATTGAAAATATTGTTCCAGTCAAGCATAAAATCTACCCGTTTAAATCCATATTTTAACCCGATATTTCCAAACCATGACGAACGGTCTGAAGATTCCAGCAAACTATTATAATAATGATTGAACGACAGATTCAGAACTAATTTTTTCATAGGAATAAAAGAGGCGGATATATCTTGTGCAAGATAATGGATCGCCGGCATTCGGGCTGCTGCGATTTTATTACGACTTTGATTATAACTTATTTTATATTTAATAACGGCGAATTTTCCGATATCCGTGACAACGGAAGGAGATATGGAAAACAAACGGGATTTAACTTTAGAAATCAGTCCCTGATTCAAGGCGATATACCGATTAACGGTATAACCTGTACTCAACTTCACCTCGGAACGAAGGACATCGATACTTTGCCCCAACGAATAGTTAATTCCGTAAGAATGCCATGTATTGGAACGACGAATACTCGTCGTATGACTCAAAATACCATCATAATATATATCCCTGAGCCTGTTTCTCCATAAATTGGAGTACGATAGACGAACCGATGTAAACAGTGTCGTAAATGGATTTTTGTAATTGAGATATACGAATGCATTCAACTTACGCTCCTCGCTCATCAAACCGCCAGTACGGTTCATGGTGCGGTAAGTCGTCATTATATACCCCCGGTAATCCTCTTCGATACCTCCAAGATTATTGGCATATGAGACGTTGGAAAACAAACTGATACGGGGACTAAAAGGGCATTCTACCGAAAGAAAAGGAGCATACAGCACATTGCCTTTCCGCTGCTCCTTATGCCTGACCTCGTCGCTCCTGTCAAGCATCAGATAAGTTACGGGCAAAGAAAGTTGGGTGTTAAGCTTTGCAGATATCTTGAACATAAACGTCGGTGTTATCTTCAACCCGATCTCGTTGCGTATAAAATCATTGCGCACACTGTCGGCGGCTATCGGCATCCAAGGAATACCGGCATAAAGACGGGAACGAAGATGATAACGATTATAAAAAACACCCGCAGTATACCATGCGGTTATACGTTGTTTATCAATCCCACCGGAAATATATACTTTTGTCGCCAGGTAATCATAAACGACCTTTTGGAGCATTGACGAATCCGAGACTTGGTTATCTGTAAGTAAAGAAGCAAAAGAAGACGGAACGACACGCAAAAAATTATTCCGGTAAGTATAGGCAAACGATGCTCCCATCCGGTATCTCTTATTTCCTTTTCTGTGTATATACTCAAAATCATTCCCGATGTGAAAAGAAGGTAAGTTCAGATATTGCGAAACAGGAGGCGGCTTTATATCCGCTACATCGCTGTTCCGGCTGTTCCACTTAGTCGATACGTTCAAGGTATTATTCAAAAAATAATCTTCCGTATTCCCTTCCAGAGTAAAAGAACCTTCCAGTTCCCGTTTTAAAAATTTCATATCGATATCCTCCGCGATATGAATCGTATCGGCATCTTCCAAAAAGATATCGCGTTTGGAATAACTGTCGCTTTTCTGCTTATCATATATAAAACTCAGATTTCCTGTCAAGGTCATCTCCTTTTTCAATGTTCTTAAATCATTCAAGGAAATCAGGTGGGCATCATTAAACAAAAAATGCTGTTCCTTAATTTGAGGAGCAGACGGTAATTGTACAGACAGCAATTCCCTGTCAGAGGTCTCGGGAGCATCGTAAAAAGACACCAGTTCGCGGGTAATATCACGCCCCGTATTATCCCCTTTATACACAAGCATATTCTGCTGGGTTCGGGTAAACCGCATACCGACCAGTTCGTTACTGAACAAGGCTGGGGGCAATCCAAACCCAAGCTGTGCCGACGCAAAAAAAGCCCCCAAAGCCGACTCTTTAAGTTTTAAATTGATCGCAGCGGCTTCAGGTAATTCCATATCCTTCAACACCCTCACAGGTTGGTGGTTCTCCAGTACCTGTACCGTTGCAACATCAGACGCATCTATATTATTGGTCGCAATGCCGTATTTACCTTTCAGCAAATCAAGCCCTTCCACATAGAACTTGCTGATCGCCTTATTTTGATACAGAATTTGTCCGGAAGGCAACACCTGGATACCTGGAAGTTTTTTTAATACATCACCGATACTGCGATCGGTCGCATCCACAAAACCGGCTACCGAATAATTGAGTGTATCACCGGTCTGCCTGATCTTAGGAGCCTTTACAATAACTTCTTTTAACTCCGTCGTTTTTTCCGTTACCCGGAATTCCACAAATCCGACGTCGCTTTTGACTAGTCTGGACTGCGTCTCGATTGTCATTGCTCTTACAGAAATGACAACAGAATCCGGCATCAAGTCCTTTTTTAAAAAAAACGTTCCGTCATCGGCAGTCATCGTATAAGCCAGAATGTTTTGTGAACCAATGGGATGTAGGGTAACCGTGGCAAGCGGAACCGGTTTCAATGTCTTTCTATCCACTACCCGTCCTTTTATTTCTTTTTGAGCAAAAGAAAACAAGGGAAGTAAAAATAGAAAAACAACCAACTGATATTTCATACATCAAATATGCTGTGACAAAACCGACACGTTCGAACTCCCAATAATTCTTTCCGTTCTGAATATAGCAGAAAAGCTTACCGGTTTAATCTCCTCTTTCCAATGAAAAATAAGTAACCGGATTCTTCGTCCTGTAATAAACAACCCCTCCGTTTTCCACAAAACCAACAGATATATATCTCCTTTCATTCCTTTTAAAGTCACTCAATTCTTTCAAATTACAGGGAATTTTCTTTCTATCGGTCGGTATCAAAATTTCATCACGGACATTTTGCAACCCGATAACTTCCCAACAAAACTGCCCTTCCGTATCCTGTACCTTTAATATCATGCCCGGAAGTCCGTAAAATTTCCACGGTCCGTCGTTTATCGGAATATCCAATGTAAACCAGGCAACATAAGTTCTTCCCCGGAAAGTAGCCGATGCCTTTTGGCAAAGATAATTCAACACGGTCGATGTATCACTACTCATCTTCCAAGCCTGGGGAGGGATGTTCTCCGTCAACTGAAAATAAGTTTCCGTATCAAAGCCTTCCAAAGGTCCCTCATCAATCGTCACGACCTCTTCCTTATCTCTCTTTTTATAAATCCGGTAAGATTGTCCTTTACCTGCATCCAAAACATCGTATACCTGCTTTTGAGCTTCCAACCGCACCTGCAAAGCATTTTCATCCACACTTAAAGTAATTTTATGATTGACAGGTTCCGTAAATCGAATGGCTGCAAGCGAATCCCTCCGGTTTTTATTCCAATCGTAATATACAGACCCGTTCATCCCGACCTCCAGTGCCATCGTATCGGTAATATAAACCGACTCGCGATCTTTCACAGCTTGTTGGGTAAATGTATAAACCAGCCGCAAAACAACCGGTTCCCCCACCTCCGGCTCTACAGTCCTCTCCTGCGCAACAACCGCTTGATTGCCCAATACAAACAAAAAACAAAGCAGAATAAATAATTTTACTTTCATACACAACATAATTTTCGGTTTCAATACCAATGACTTATTATCTTGCAACTTAATAATAATTATTTAGGATGCAAACACTAAATTCCCAAACAACGCAAAGTCTCTGTCTGATCATTCTCCATGAACATTTATCCAATCGTATAAAAACCTGATCTTTTTACAGATAATAAATATACATTTTTAACCACGAAGCGATCTAACCAAAACCTATTATTTATCTATCCAATCTAACCAAAACCACGTCTCCAATCTAATCGAAATTATAAATTTTCGACTGAATTTTTGGCGTTGGCTCTATTTACAAATCTTTAAACCCGCCTTCGGTTCACAACCATCGCTCTTTCAGCAATTTCTTTATGGGCATAAAAGACGTTCAATCAGTCGCAAATCGTCTGTGATAATATCTCCGCTCCCTTGCATTTGTTGAGTTATAGGTAATATTTTACCATAATTTGTCTTCATACCATCGGGGAAATTTATTTCGACAACATAAAACCCTTCCGCAGTCGGAACCCTTGAAACACTTTCTACTTTTCCGAAAAAATAATCAATTGGGCAATCAGGATTGATGTAATAAAAACCAGATTCCCATCGCGGATACCTACGTCGACCAACGACTGAGTAAGAAACGGAAAAATAAATTGCAGTATACTCACCACCACCATCCCCAATACCAATTGTACAAATTGGCTTTTATAAGGTGTCAGATAACGAAGAAAAAAACGAAGACTACGGTGTTTACACTCCTCCTTCTCATCCTCATGGTTGTAAAATTCCGGACCGGGTTGTAAAAGCAATATGACACCGTTATTTTCATTATTCTTTGACGTACTTATCCAACATTTTTAAAATCCATTTCGTTATACACGACCAAACCCAAGGCGGGATCAGCAACAAATATCCGATGACCATTATTTTTATCTTTTTTTATATCATAACATACAACAAAATGGTTTTGCCTCCAATGCACGATACACGGTAACAAGGCATCTGTTACCAATTGTTCAAATGAAATATTATCCCCGATGTTCGAAAACCGATCCGCTCTGCAGCATCGCTTATTCCCAACATCGACACACCTTCGCGCGTAATAAATGAATACTGACGCAAAGTTTGAAGACTATAATGTTTCCCATAATACCTGACAATCATACGCAAGCAAGTGGGACCGCAATCCATCGCATCGAGTTGGATATAGGAAGGAAATTTTTTCATCATTTCGGAAAAATTTTCCGGTTAATTCAATAAACGCTTTGTAGCTATAATTTCAGAAGGTCTTTTAGCCTGTTTCTCTACAATGTGTCCGTTTTTATCAATAAGCATATACCAAGGGATTGAAAAAGATTTTTTTTCATTTCCACCCGGATTTTTACCATCTAAATAAAGTTTATTCAAATCATCGATAAAAGCCTGGTTTGCCCGAAAATGAATACCTCTTAAATTATACGCATAAACAAGTGCCTTCCATTTTTTATCCTGATTATTATTATCCAATGATATATAAAGAGGGATTATATCATGTTGTTCTAAAATTATTTCCAAAGAATCCTTGTATTGAAATTCTCCCCGGCAAGGACCACAGGTAATTCTCCATATATCAACATACAATTTTTTCCCTCTCAATTGAAAAATCAACTCCGAAAAGCTATTGATACGGTCTCCGGCTTCGATAAAATAAATCGAAGAATCCAGCTTATTTCCTGAATAAAACAATATCGCTCTATTCATATAATACTGAAAATATTGAAGATAATGACTTGCCGGATACTTTTCCTTAAAGTATTCAAAAGCAGGTACACTTGCCTCAACTACATCGTTATTTTCAGGTCCTGCCCTGTATATTAAAAGAGCTAAAGCTGATTCTAAGGCTTCATCCGAAAAAGATTGTCTGATTTGTTCAAACCAAAAAGAAAAATGCGAATCTGCATTTATTAAACTCTCTATATTATCTCTATTTATGTGTTTTGCAAAATATTGTTTATAAAATTTAGTATACATAGACAATGCATACT
>ULJF01020968.1_pt1 | contig 16906 bp, 7 predicted proteins | sample 1950821 | NCBI WGS metagenome assembly ULJF01 (sample SAMEA4835466, study PRJEB28245) | human gut metagenome | biome: gut microbiome; material: fecal sample | place: Denmark | collected 2008 | reverse complement strand
CCCAGATAAACCGTCTGACTGAGCAAGCGGTTGCGGTTGTCGTACGTATTTACCTGTTTTACGGTCGTCGTCACACCGTTGACCGTATGACTTTCCTGAACAGCCACCACATTCCCGACAAAGTCGTAGGAAACACTGTACCGGCTGATGCCGCCCCGCCGGTTTTTCTCCACCGTCTGTATCAGACGCCCTTTCCGGTCGTAATAAAAAGCCCGCTCGATATAACCGGCCGAAGAGGTATGGAGGACCTGCATTTTACCGTCCAGAATCCGCAATTTCTCATATACTTTCAAGCCGGCCGTACGGGTATCTGCAGTAGCACCGAAGCCCGTTACGGCTGCAAAATTCAGGACGGCATCGGAAGGACGGGTCTTATAGGCATATTCGGCCAACACGACCAAAGCCGAAGAACTGCCGTAGCGGCATTTTTCCCGTATCAAACGTCCCAGCGCATCGTATTCATAGGCGGTATATTTGTCTCCCGAGGTTTTTGAAATCATCCGGTGGGCCGCATCGTACGTATAGGTCTCAGCCGCTACACCCGGCAGCTTACGGCTGCTCAGCTCTCCTTTAGCATTATAGGTATAGCGGTAACAATAGTTGTCGAGATCCGCACTGCTTACCGTTGCCGATGTATTCACGGCCGGAGGCACCACACACAGCAAACGGTTCAGGGCATCGTATATGTAATAGGTATCGGCCGTATTCGAAGCATCGATGTAACGCCGTTCCAACACTGTATTACCGGCTTCATTGGTATATACCACACTGCGTTTCCCGGCTTCATCGGTCACTTCTGTCCGCTTCAGCGTTCCCGCCTCGTAATAACCGAGCGAAACCAATGTACTGGCCAATGTTCCCAACCGCTTCACCTCTCCGCTGCCGTTGGTTCCATAGCCATACCGTATCGTATGACCCCCGCCGGGACGGTAAGCCTCCCCCGGCTTACTCTCTTCGAGTATCCGGTTTAAAGCCGACGACTCATATTTTTTGCTTACACGGGCATAATTCCCTTCCGATCCGTACAAAGACCTGTAATAGCCCGCCTGATCGCTCAGGGCCGTTCCCGTATAAGAAACCGAGGACAAAGCCGGATAAGCCAGCAAGCCGCCCACATCACGCCCCAGAAAATCAGGTATGACAGGGGTAACAAGGTCTTTCCCGGCAGGAGTTGCCGCAATACTTTTCTCTTGTATCATCCGGCCCAAACCGTCGAAAAACACAATATCCCGGGTATTACCGTAACCTCCGGGCTCCCGGTAAGTTGTCGTGATGATTTTATTTTCCGCAAAAGGAGCAAAAGTCACCTGCCCCTGCATCGTTTTCACGGCACTCCCTTTGACGGCCTCCACACTGTAGGTTCCCGGAGGCACATCCCCGTTAAACGAAAAGCCGAAACCCGTTCCCGGCTTCGTCTGCACAACTGTACCAGAGCGTTTCAACCGGTACGTAACTCCCGTTTGCGAACCGCTTAAAGAAACCGTACGGGTTTGGGTGTTTCCGCTGACCGCATATACCTGTAAGGTAAAAGCTGCTTCCTGGGTAACCATGCACATATTACTTTCGGAACGTATCCGAAGAGAGCGGGAAGAGCCTGTGGTATTGGCGGTATAACTCACCACAAAATAATAATCTGCAGAGTCCGTAGGTCGCTTTACTGTTAACCAATTACACCCTATCACATTTTGTAACTGATTTACAAAAGAATCATATACCTGCCAAACTGTATAACCGGGCTGTATCTGATAATGCAAAGTAAAAAAACCGCCTCCCGACGGTACATCCATTTTCGTTTCCGTAAATCTCTGTACCCCGGCTACCGATTGCCCCATCCCATAAAGAAAAGACAACCAAAGAACTGTCAACAATATTATCTTTTTCATAATCGTCAAAACATTTAATAATTAGTTCATATAAAAATACATGCTGCGGAAACTTCAGACCGGATCCGTCATCCCGTCGGAAAAGACGGATCGTGATCAACCATTGAAAATCCGGATTTATGTATCAATTAAAAATCATAACTCATAAATCCCAAATCCTCTCCGACTCATATTCCAATTTAAAGTCTAAAATTTACAACCAGCAACCTGCTACTGTCCTTTAATCATATACTCGTATTTCTGTAGCGGATTTCCGTCATCGTCCGTCATCCGTTGCAGGCGTCCCGCATTGTCGTACTCATAACTCACTTTCCGGCCGGAAGGATCGGTAACACTCGTCACCCCGATCAAGGGATTATAGATGTAAACCGAGACTTCCGCCTGCGGCAAAGCCGTACGCAAAGCATTTAATTTCGTGATATCATTAGCAGAAAGTACAATCGCTTTTGCCATTGCCTTTACAACAGCTTCTCCTCCCATTGCCGATACGACAGCCGAATAAGCGGCATTTTTAATTTCCGCAACAGGATAAGACCCGCTGTATCCCCAGAGATAACAAACCGTCGGTTCTCCCGGCTTTGTCAGGCAAGCCGGATTGCCGTGTTCATCGTAGCTTATGCCCTGACGTCCCGTTTCAACGCCGTTCAGCATACTGACCGAACCGGTCTGTTTTACCTGGGAAGTCCCACCAAGTGTCAGACTACTGTAAGTATTCTGTACGGATGCCGTTGTCCCGTTTACCTCCAGCTCTTCTTTGACGACCGGCAGGATATTATTCCGGGCACACATAAAGGTATACGTGTTTGCCGGATAATCCGCCGGATAGTAAAAACGCCTTATATAATTCTTGTCTCCAACCGAATAAGTCTGTTTACGCACCTGCATATTGTCGCCGGAACGGGCCGGATAATCCAGGCTGTTGTATTCATAAACCAAAGACTCTGTCATCAATGTATTACCGAAATACCGTTCCGTTGTGGTTGATTTCAAACGCGAACAACCCGTACGCACATATACATTAAAAAAGAAAAAATCGGAAAAATGAGTATGGGGAAATATATCGTACGGATGCGCATTTTCATCCCGCAGATAAATCATACTCCGGGAAAAAAGAGAAACCGGGATATACCGTTCATTATATTTCTGATACGTATTCGTCACACACTCTACCGGAACAAACGTCCCGTTTTCCTGCTTGTATACCGTCTTCTTTAACAGATTACCCGCTGCCCAGTTCGATTCAAGGGTATGACTACTAAAATATCTCGGTCGAAAACGGTCACTCGGAGCCTCTGAACCTATATACCTATAAATTCCGTGCTCACTGGTTCCCGTACTTTGTTGAGCTCCAAAAATACGAGTTATATTCTTTAGGTTATTGGGATCGTATTCGTAGATATTGCGTAACACTTCCAGACTATTGTTTCCCGTGACAGTTTCCGTCACTTTACTATAATAAATCCGGGTATCTTCCACCGGAACTCCCGGTATCCGCGAAGAAGAATAATAGGTATTGGTTTGTCTGACCGGCTCCGGACTCCCAGGAATTATATATGTAAAAGAATTATAACCCGTCTGAATCAGATAATTCCGAAGGTCATACGGATCGACCATAGAAGTCGGGACTGCATTTTCGTAAGTATAAACCCGGCTCTTTACCGCACTGACACCTCCGTCATAATCTTCTATTTTAGCAACGCGGATCCCTATTTTAAGCTGCCGGTCCGCACTCTCATATATTCCCGGTTCGTATGTAAAACGGGTATACCCTCCTGCAATCCGTCCTATTTCATTTAAGGTATAATAAGAAGCTTCCGGAAAAACATAATCCCTGTGTCTGGAACGGGTACCGTTATCCAAAACGACATTCAGAGTCATGTTGTTTTTCCCATTATAGAACCCAAATAAATCCTGAGCATAACCGTTACCGATTAAAGCCGTTGATTCATTAACATATTTAAAGGCATACGCGTCTGTTTTATTTCCGTTTTTATCAAGCATCTCCACTTTCGATAATTTCATCCGGCCATCGGGAAAATACGATTCATTTCCCAAATTCACCCGTTGCAATAATACGTCATTGGCATACAAGTCTATTCCCTTCAGTCTTTTTTTTAAACCTGTATCTGTACGGTCAGCAGCATAGGAATATACGATCTTATGTCCGTTAAACCGAATATCGGTTAAAAGCTGACATTTTTCATAACGAGTGTATTTATCTAATCGAAGAGACATATAACTCGTGTCTGCATGTTTGGGGTTTTCATGCACCAGTATAACGTATTTAACTGTTGCCGCCAACGCGGTACCAAGAGTCGTTTTACTCCAAGACTCTTCCGTGGAATAATTAAAACTCACCGTATCGGTACGGTTAAATGAAACAATTTTAGACAAATACCAGGAAGAACCGGTATAATCTCCACCACTGGACACAATATACTCCCGGTTGTGGAAATAATACATCATACCGTCCGGGGTCGTTATTTTAAAATCCTTATCCGGAACTCCCGGTAAAGGAGAAAGGGCAGATATCCGCTCTATCCGGTTTTCCGTCTCCGGTATCTGAACGATAGTACCGTCCGACTGAATAACAAACGATCCCGAAATACCGCAAAAATTATAATAATAACGATCCAGGCTCGCATTGGTGATATCATTGGCCACATACTTTAAATACCGGATATCATTGGCTGCCACCACTGAATCCCGGTCCCGGATATCCACGCTCTGTCCACTCAAACTTCCATGAGCTACACGGCTGATTACCCCACCGGCATTCAGACTCCACCCCAATCCCACAAATCCGGACACATCCTCAACCTTGATCCCGGAAGCATGATAATTTAAACTTACCGGAAAAGAGATTTCCCGGCTTTTGACCGTGTATAGAGGAACACTGATTTCCGGAACTCCCGTATAATAAGATACGGGATACTCCACAAAACGAATCAAAGCCGCCGCCTCCGGAGTCGGAGGTATAACGCTCAAATTCGAGGTCTGAGGTAACTCTGTCGCTTGTCCGGAGCTACCGAGGCTGATCGCCCACAATCCTAAATAAAGAACAAGTTTTTTCATGATGATGAAATTTAATAGTGAACAAATACATCGCCGTTCCCGGCCGGATACCGGCCGGTACATGGCGACTAAAGAGACGATCAATCATCGGTATGAGAAGCAATGGATCGGGAGACTACCGCAATACAATAGCCATACTAAAACACACCACCAATAGCCCAGGCAAAGGAAATGCTTTCGATTTGACATAACGGCTCATAACGGCTGCATTTGATTGTCTGTGTTAAATTTAGAAGACAAAAGCAAAAAAGATTCAATTGCCGGCAAACAAAAACCTTATCACTACACTTATAACACACTGATTATAAGACCTGTTTTTTACAAAAACCTTATCACTGCAAAAACAGCCATTTTTTAACTAAAAAAAGAGAATAAAAAACACCGGATTTATCAGAATAAAATTACATTATGTCTGATTTTTATAAATATTTCAATTTTTTAATTCAGGATTAAAAAAGGATAAATTGAAAGGTAATTAAAAGTTAAATGTTAAAAAAAACATTTCCAGTAAAAAAAGAGTCTGCGGAAAGCATTGATTTATTATTAAAGTTAGTATATTTTTGCAAAAAATTAGTGTGTGATGAAAATAACTTTGACTTTAATTATCTTCTTGGGGCTCTTTATTTCTTGTAATTTCAATTCTTCTCATTTCCGACAACTGGAAAAATGGGATCTTTTATTGAAAACAGACCCTTTCGCTGTAAAAGACAGTTTAAAAAATCTCGATCCCGATCTTCTGAATAAAGAAGAAAAGGCCTACTTCTATTTGCTGGAGGCTGCCAGTGGGGATAAAACCGGAACAAGGCTGAAAAACGATTCCACTTTACAGTTTGCCTATCAATACTATCAAAATCAAGACGATTTTCTAAAACTGGCCCGTATCCAATTTTATCTGGGTGAACACCTATATCTGCAAGGGAAGGATGTAGAAAAGGCTTACGACTTACTAAAACAAGCCGAGATCAACTACGACAAAAGCAGTAAAGACGATCCGCACATCCTGGGATTAATCTACTATTGGCTGGGGCAAATTCAAAACAGACAAGGCAATCTTTCAGAAGCCGAAAGCTATTGCAATAATGCCCTCAATTTATATTCCAAACTAAAAGATTCCATATCGGTAACTTATGCACACAGGCAACTCGGCATTTTGTATATAAAACAAAAGGAATTCAGAAAAGCAAAAGAACAATTGTCCGAAGCGAGGCGAATAATCCGGAAAATAGACGACGGACAAAAAACCAATATCACAGACCTCCATTTAAGTATTTTGAATTATCAAAGTTATCTACATCAAGAGATCAAAGATTATGATACAGCCATAAATTTCAGCAAACAATGTATATCTATTATGGAAAAACGAGATTTTTCCAAAAAATCGCCCCTTTATTTACTAATTACTAAAATATATCAGTACAAAGAAAATACCGACAGTTGCAGGCTGTACTGTATGAAAATGCTGAATGCTGCCGAAAAAGAAGGCAATTTATATAATATCGCCAACGGCTACAGCATCCTTTTCCAATTGGAAGAAACGGAGGGCAATTATAAAACAGCCTGCGAATTAAGAGGAAAATACAACGAGGTAAAAGATAAAATCCATTCCCAAAATAAAAATGCCGATTTAAAGGAACTGGAAAATAAATACAAACTCGAAAAACAGGAAAAAGAAAATCTGGCAACCAAAAACCGCAGTCTCGGTATTATCATGGTCATCTTTATCATCGCATTGGTGGCTTGTATCATTGCCTTGTATTTTATGTGGAACCATCGCAAACTAAAAGTACGGAATACCCGTTTAACCGAAGAGATCAAAAAAACCCAATGGGGATTTGCCTTATCCAAGGAACTGATCAACGACAATAACGACACCTATACGGAAATCGAACGGGTTCTTTACAGAAATGTCAATATTATTCCGACAAAGGTGTACGATGAGTTTCAGGACGCTTTCCGCCACCAGAAAAGCAATTACTCTGACCGTCTGTTTGCCGCCCTGATGAACATCGAAAACCGCTTTATTGAAAAGCTTAAGCTGCAATGTCCGGATATTTCGATCGAGGAAATCCTGCTGGCATCGATGCTCCGCCACCAATGGAACATCAGCGATATCGCACAGATCTTCCGTATTTCCTTCGATGCCCTGAAAAAAAGGAAGTACCGGTTAAAACTCAAACTGGTCGGAAACGACAATCCGAAAGTCACACTGGAAGAATATTTGAGTCAGTTATAAGATACATTTATTATAAAAAAATAGGCTGAAAAAAGGGTGAAAACAGGGATGTCCCCGGCATATTTTAGATTAATACACTTAAAATCAATACGTATATCCAATTAAAAAAATGATTTTGTCCCCAGGGATGTCCAAGAAAATGACTTGGAGGCCGGGGAATATTTGCCTTACCTTTGTCACAGCTTCAATAACCAAAACGAATCGAAGTCATGAAAATAAAATTATTCAGTTTAGTAGCTATATTATTTGGTTTGATTATCTCTCCTGCATTTTCAATAACAGACGAAGAGTTGCTTTACCAAGGCGTTGATATGGGAGATATCGTATATCCGACCTCAGTACAGCCGACATTAATAAAAGGAGTTTTATCATCGGATAAAAAGACTATAGTAAATACGTTCTTTGAAAATATGGGCAGAGTTGTGTTCCAGGTAACGGACATGAATAACCAGGCGCTTATTACCAAAGAAGCGATAGCCTTTACAGGGGGAAGTGCAACAATTGATATCAGTTCACTTGCTCCGGGCAATTACAAAATTTATTGTTTCATTTCGAGTGAAACAGCTCAAGTAGCACAATTTCAAGTTTTTGAATAAAGATATCCCAAGTTGATAATAAGTCAATTTTTCGTGTTGCCGTGCTCCTTTCCCAAGTCGGGGCATGGCAACCTTCTTAATGTGCGAGAGACTCTTAAAAATGGAAAAAAAACAGAGAGGTTCTTTGATCCCAAGTCATTCTGATCTGTTTTCTGCACAAACAACCGATTTCATACATTTACCAAGCTTGTTTGAGAAAGGATTGTTTGTGCAGTTTTTTTATACTTTCCTTTCCCGTTTTTTTGATTATGTTCATATTTAAATTGAAAAAAGAACGCTATATTTGACCGGAAGCACAAAGCCCAATCGGAACAAAATCGGGTTGAAATAAAATTGGTAATAATTAAAATCACCGGGATCAACAAAATCTGCGAAATCCCAAAACCGAAAAATTGTTACAAAATAAGCGGTACGGAATAAACCTTTATCTCAATAATACATCTAATATTAATTATAACAGCTTTATAATCATAAATACATCGAATATGAAAAACATTTTACTGACACTCGGCCTATTGGCTTCAGTGATTTTTTCTTATGGCGAAGAAGGGAGGCTATTACGTTTCCCGCACATAAACGGAGATAAAATCGTATTCTCGTATGCCGGAGATTTGTACACGGTAGATGCTGACGGAGGTACAGCCCGCCGCCTGACATCTCATATCGGCTACGAAATGTTTCCCAGATTTTCTCCCGACGGAAAATACATTGCTTTTACAGGGCAATACGACGGTAACACCGAGGTTTTTGTCATCCCGGCAGAGGGAGGAGAACCCAGGCGATTAACCTTTACAGCCACTTTGGGACGCGATGATTTGGGCGACCGTATGGGTCCCAACAATATCGTTATCGGATGGACTCCCGACAGCAAGCAAATCCTTTACCGGTCCCGCTGTTATACATTTAACGATTTTACGGGCCAACTGTTTACCGTACCGGTAGAAGGCGGTATGCCGGCAGAAATTCCTTTGAGTGACGGCGGTTTCGCTTCCTATTCTCCCGACGGGAAAAAACTGGCTTATAACCACGTTTTCCGGGAATTCCGGACCTGGAAAAGATATGAAGGAGGTATGGCCGATGATATTCGTATTTTTGACTTCGACACAAAAAAATCGGAAAAAATCACCGATAACAAACGGCAGGATATTATTCCGATGTGGTCTGCCGACGGAAAAGAGATCTATTTCATTTCCGACCGCAACGACGTCATGAATCTGTTTGCATACAACCTGAGTGATCAGTCAACCCGGCAGCTCACATTTTACAAAGATTACGATATCAAATTCCCGGCTATCGGAAAAGACCAGATCGTTTACGAGCAGGGTGGTTATATTTATAAATTCGACACCCATAGCAAACAGGCCACAAAAGTAAATGTAAATATCGATAATGACCAGATATACTCCCGCCCGGAACTGAAAGATGTCAGTAATCAGATCGCTTCCGCCGATATATCTCCCAATGGAGAAAGACTCCTGATTTCTGCCCGGGGCGATTTATTTTCAGTACCGGCACAAAAAGGAGTGACCTATAACCTGACAAATTCTTCCGATGCCAATGATTTTGCCGGAAGCTGGTCGCCCGACGGCCAACAAATTGCCTATATCTCCGATAAAAGCGGGGAATTCAATATCTGGTTGCGGGATGCTTTCAACGGTAAGGAACGACAACTGACCCAAGATTTAAAGACATATATCTTCGATTTGAAATGGTCGCCCGACAGTAAAAAAATTGCCTGGAATGAAAAACGTAATACATTGAACATCACCGATGTATCATCGGGGACAACAACCGTTGTCGAAACTTCTGGGATCGCTCCGATTCATTCCTACAACTGGTCGCCCGACAGCAAATACCTTACTTTTATCCGTCCGGAAAAAGGCATGAACAACATTATCGTTTACAATACCGAAAACGGAGAAAAGCAAGTAATTACCGACGGTTGGTATCAAACCGGTTCTCCCAATTTCAGTACAGACGGTAAATACCTTGTTTTCAGTTCCGCCCGTACGTTCAATCCGACCTATAGCCAAACCGAATGGAATCATGTATATACGAATATGAATAAAGTGTATATACTCCCGCTGGCAAAAGACGCCGACATCCCATTCGCACCGGAAAACGACCGGGTAAAGCAGGACAAACCCCAACCGGAAAAAAGTACGGCTAAAGAATCGAAAAACAATAAGCCGGTCAAAAATGACAACAAAATCGTTTATGATTTTGACAATCTAAGCAACCGGATCATAGAGTTGCCGATTATGGCCGCCAATTACTACGGCATCGAAATGATCGGCAATAAGGTGTATTACAACCGTCACGGACAAGGTTATTTCTACGATCTCGACAAACGGCAGGAAACGGCTTTGAATGCCCGTATCGGCTTTGGTCCCGGCTACAAAAAAGCACTGGCAATGAGCGGCAGACAAATGGAAGTAATCGACATTCCCGTTTCTGCCGTGAATATCAGCAAACCGATATCCCTGAAAGACGTCAAGAAAAATATTGACTACCATCAGGAATGGATGCAGATATATAATGAAAGCTGGCGGCAAATGCGGGACTTTTTCTATGCAAAAAATATGCACGGAGTGGATTGGAATGCCGTATATGAAAAATACAAAGTATTGATTCCTTATGTAAACCACCGTACAGACCTTACTTACATCATCGGAGAAATGATCGGGGAATTGAGTGTCGGACATGCCTATTCCGCCAACGGAGAACATCCGGAACCGACCCGTATTCCGATGGGTTTACTGGGGGCCAAATTCCGGAAAGATGCATCCGGCTATTTCCAGGTTGCCAGGATCATTCAGGGAGCCAATTGGAACGCAGCCACCCGCTCTCCCCTCACTATGCCTGGAGTAAACGTTAAAGAAGGAGATTATCTGATCTCTATCGACGGCCGTTCATTAAAGGAAACCGACAATTTATCCGAATACCTGATTGACAAGGCCGGTAAAACCGTCGAAATAGAAGTCAACACCCGGCCCGAAGCCAGTGGTGCACGATCGGTACTGGTAACTCCGTTAGCCGACGAATCACAGTTGTACTACTACAATTGGGTCGAAAACAACATCCGTAAGGTGAATGAAGCCACCAACGGAGAAGTCGGCTATATTCACATTCCGGATATGGGAGTCGCCGGCTTAAATGAATTTGTAAAACACTACTATCCGCAATTGAACAAAAAGGCTTTGATTATCGACGACCGGGGGAACGGAGGCGGTAACGTATCTCCGATGATTACCGAACGTCTGCTACGTACTCCTACTTTTTATACCATGCATACCAATCAGACGGAAGGTTCTGTCAATCCGGTAGGTACATTTATCGGACCGAAAGTATTATTGGTAAACGGTTATTCAGCCTCCGACGGAGATTTGTTCCCTTACCGTTTTAAATACAACAATCTGGGTACTGTTATCGGACACCGTACCTGGGGCGGTGTTGTCGGTTATAGCGGTACGGTTCCCGTTGTCGACGGCGGCTCTATCGTAACGCCTTCCTACGCCCCATTCGCCGCAGACGGCAGCGGTTTTATCATCGAAGGCTCCGGAGTCAGCCCGGATATGGAAATCAATAACGACCCGTACAAAGAATATATGGGTGAAGACGAACAATTGAACAAGGCCATTGAGGTCATTCTGGAAAAATTGAAAACTGAATCACCGAAAGAACCGGCTATCCCTGCATTCCCGGACAAATCCGGAAACAAAAAATAGAAACCGGAAAGCGAATTAAATACGAATGTCCGGGGCTCTCCCCGGACATTCGTTTATTCCAGACCTCCGACGGCTTTCAGGTATTCCGATACACTAAGTTGCAGCATTGCTTTGGCATCCACCCACTGACTCCAGGCTTCTTGCCACTGTGCCTGTGCTTCGAGCAAATTCGAAAGACTTTCCATACCGACATCATATTGCGCCTTCGATATGCGCAAATTTTCTTCTGCCTGTTTCAAGGCATTCCGGCACATCTCAATACGGGTACGGGCATCCTGAATATTAAACCGGGTAGAGGCAACCTCCAATTCCATCAGTTGAGCAGATTTTTCCAGATTCAACTGGCTCATCTCGCGCTCTACCTCAGCAACCTTTATTTTATTCCTTCCTTCTCCCCAATAAAACAGAGGGATCCGGACAGAAGCCATGGCATTCAGCGAAGCACTGGCATCTGTTTCACCGTTCAATTCAAGTCCACCGCCATAACCATAGCCTACAGAAACACCAATTTGCGGTAAAAATTCCGAACGGGCAAGATTTATTTCTTTCTGTTTCAACCCGATTTCTTCTTTCAGTAATTTATAATCGGGGCGTTGTTCCACATTCCCACCGGCATCGGGTAAACCGGTCGAAGTCGCTTCCGGCAGGGTATCGCTCAAATGTAATCGGGTATTTAGGTCCAAACCGATCAAGCGGCAAAGATCCATTTGTGAAAGTATCAACCCGTTTGTCGCTTTTTGCAACATCAACTGAGCTTCATTGTATTTCACTTCCACCTTCAATACGTCGTTGTTGCTGACCATGCCGACTTCCTGTGAATTACGAAGATCCTGCAACAAAGCCTTTACCACTTCCCGGTAAGCTTTAGCTGCCCCCACTTGTTCCTGTACCCTTAGCATCTGCCAATACGCCCGGTCGACCTGTAATAATATCTCCGAACGATTGAACCGTACATTCTCTTCCGCCATCACCTCTCCCGTCCGTGCCATCTGATGGGCAGCCCGGACCTTACCGCCCATATAAACCGGTTGTTCCAATTGTACGCCGGCCAGGTAAACACCCCGCATTCCGATTTTAATACCTATATCGGGCAAAAAAGCATACTCCTTAAAAACCGGCTTCCCGTCCGCACCGATCACCGGACGACCGGTTGCCGGATCAAGCATCACATTCGGCTGTAACTGTCCCTGTCCATCAGGAACATAAGTCGGCAGATAACCGCCTTTCAGCTTGTACGAATATTTTTCCTGATTGTAAAAACCAATACCGGTCGCCGATAATCTCGGGAAAAAACCGGCCCGTACAGATTTCAGCGTATACACAGCCTTTTCTTTCTCCTTGCCGGCTATTGCCATCTGTTTGCTGTTTTCGAGTGCCATTTCCCGGCATTGCTGACGATCCAGCCTGACCTGCGCCCAAAGACCGGCATTGTCTGTAAAAAACAACAAAGCTATAATTACAAAATACTTCATTTTATTAAAACTATTAGTCCCTGACTTATTTCCTATTCCTTAATCAATCCGGATTCAAAACACCGGACGGCTACAGGCATTATTTAACGCAATAACTAATTTGACTCTGCCGCTTTTTTCTCCTGTATTTTATAACGTATCCGATAAAAAAGAGCGTACAACACGGGCAGTATAACCAAAGTAATAATCGTGCCCACAAATAATCCGCCCATAATCGTAACCGCCAATGCTCCGAACATATCGTCATTAACCAGAGGGATCATTCCGAGAATTGTCGTCATCGCCGCCAGCAGCACAGGCCTCAAACGTGAAGAAGAGGCATCGAGCAAAGCCAGAAACGGCTCTTTGCCGCTCTGTATCTGTATATTTACTTCATCAACGAGGACAACCCCGTTTTTGATCATCATACCGACCAAACCCAATGCGCCCACAATTGCGACAAAACCGAAATCTTTTCCCGCCAACAGCATCCCGGCTACAATTCCGATGATAGCCAAAGGCAAACAGAGCAATATCATCAAAGGCTTACGGAAATCCGCAAACAACGCGACCAGGATGGCAATTACCAACACGATAGCTACAGGAACGTTCTTAAAAAGATATTGCTTCGACTGGGTGCTGGCCAGGTATTCTCCAAGCCATTCGGTCGTATAACCGGGTGGAATCTGAAGTGAATCCATACGTGCCAGTAAACTGTTACGTGTTTCGTCCGCCGTAAATCCGGGAGCGTTATTACATTGTACGGAGATCGAACGCTGCCCGTTATACCTGCGTACCAAAGGGACTTCCCAGTTCATATCCACACCGTTAATAGCCTGGTTCAAAGGCCGGGAGCCTATCATTCCCCGCAGGATGTCATTTTCAGACACCATTCCCGTCATCAGCTCCCGGACCATTTGCATACTCAACCCGTTTACCGAAGGGGCCAAACTCCATACCGGAACGTTATTAATCTGTTCCGGACGTTCTCCCTTACGGTTTACACTTTTGATATAAATCGGTAAATCATGATCTCCTTCATAATAGGAACCTATCGGTAAACCCTCCGTTGCCGCCAATAAAGCCAGACTGACGTCCTCACGCGATAAACCGGAAATACGGGCGATTTGTTGATGGTACTTTACATCCAGAACAGGGGTCATCGGCCCCCAGTCATTCGTCACCAAAACAGCCGTCGAATCCTGACGCATGATATTCTCTGCCTGTCTGCACAAATCTTTCAGCACAGCCGGATCGGGACCGGAGATCATAAATTGCACCGGAAAATTCATATACATCAGGTTATATTGTTTCATCCGGACATATCCCTGGGGATAATGTTCCGAAAGATATTGCTGCAACTCATTCAAATTCGTTTTCAAGGTAGCCGGAGAGGTAAAATCCACGATCAGCTCTCCATAGCTTAAAGCAGGTTCTGCCACTGTCCTGACCAAATTATAACGGGAAGGTGTTCCTCCCAGACTGGTCGTTACGGCTGTTATTTCAGGCCGGCTCATCAGGTAATGTTCCATAGATGCCAAATCCTGACGGACAGTTTCCGGATTTGTCCCGTAAGGCATTTGATATTCAATATACAACTGATTGTAACTCAAATCCGGGAAAAACCCCTGACGGATAAACCGAAATCCCCACATACTGATGGCCAGCAAGATGACGACAACCGCAACTATCATCCAGCGATAGTGTACGGAGAACTGCAATATTCTCCGGTAGAACCGGTATACCGGCCGCTCATACATCACTGCCTCGCTGACCGGTTTGCCTTTCGGCTTTAAGATACGGCCAGCCTGTATCGGTACATAAGCCAATGCCAGTATCCAGCTCAGCCAAAGAGAAACCGCCAATACGATAAAGAGGTCACGAACATACTCTCCCGTCGTATCCGGAGACAAATAGATCGGTAAGAACGTTAAAATTCCGATTGTAGTAGCCCCCAGCAAAGGCCAGGCTGTTTTTTTCGTAATATTGACCAATGCAGCCGGTTTTTGCACTCCCCGCTGCAAATCGACCATTATTCCGTCGACAATCACGATCGCATTGTCTACCAGCATCCCCATCGCTATAATAAACGAAGCCAGGGATACCCGTTGCAACGTACCGTGCATCATATGTAAAACGACCAAAGAACCTAAAACCACAATTACCAGGCCAACCCCAATGATATATCCGCTGCGCAATCCCATCGACAACATGACGACCAGAATCACAATCAGAACCGATTCGATCAGGTTGACCATAAAAACATTGATTGCTTCTTTTACCCGGGTGGGCTGAAAAAACACTTTTTTAAAGTCAATCCCCGCCGGGATAATTTCCTGTTTCAGTTCATCCAGCTTTTTATCGACGACTTTTCCCAAATCTATAATATTTCCGCCTTCCTGCATCGCAATAGAAATAGCTATAGCCGGAATCGTATCATACCACAAGCCTTCCCGGGCAGGCTCGACATAACCTTTACTAATTTCGGCCACATCGCCCAGTTTCAACTCATCTTCCTCATGCCCCCGGATCAACAGATTCCGGATGTCTTCTATCTCTTTAAAATTCCCGTTTACCCCGACCCGGATACGTTTTTCCCCGCTGTTATAATAGCCTGAATACACCGTTTTATTCTGACTGTTCAATGTCAGGATTATTTCTGCAGGGTGTACCCCCAGATTCGCCATTTTATCTTCCAGTATGCGAACGTCGATACAAGGTTCTCTTTCCCCATAAATGTCGACACTACTCACCCCGTCAATATCCAATACGGTACGTCTTACCAACTGAGCATAATCCATCATTTCCTGGTAACCGAAACCATCCGATACCATAGCATAAAACATACCGTACACATCGCCGAAATCATCCATAACGACAGAAGTCTGCGCCCCTTCCGGCAACTGTGCCTGTACATTTACCACTTTCCGGCGTAAAATATCCCAATTTTGTTGTAATTCAGCCAAAGGTACCGTACTGCTCAATTCCACCAATATCTCGGAAACATCATCCATCGAACGCGACTCTACGTGATCCAGATCACCCATCGAACGAATCGATTTCTCGAGTACATCGGTCACTTCCAATTCCACCTGATAAGCAGAAGCGCCCGGATAAGCCGTCACCACCATAGCTTGCTTCACTGTAATTGCAGGGTCTTCCAACTTACTCATCGTTATAAACGAATAAATCCCCCCGACAATCAGTACCACCACAAAGAAGTAAACCAACGCCTTATTTTTTAATGCATATTCTGTAAAATTCATAGTTTTTATATCTAAAAGTCGAAATAACAGAGATCACAAAAGCTGACCGACATTGGAAGAAGAAGGAGCGGGCAATATCCGTACTTTCTGTCCGTCTTTGAGGCTATTTACTCCGGCAGAAACAATCTGTTCTCCCGGACGGAGTTCGGATTCTACAATAGCCTCCCCGCTTTTCGTCACCTGTCTCACTTTTACCGGAAACATTTTTATGGTTTGTTTATCTGTATCCAACAACCACACATAGGAACGGCCTTCTTGTTGAAACAGAGCCGATACCGGAACGACTGCCAGATGTTCTGCCGTAGGGGCATAATCTATTGTAACGCTGACACTCATTCCGGGTGCCAGATTCAGATTATTGTCCCGCTTTAAACGAAACCTGACCTTAAATAACTGGTTAAAATTAGCTTTCCGGGTGATGTCCAGTAACTCCAATGGCAATTCCTGATCCGGATAAACATCCGCTGTACAGTAAAAGGTCCTGAAATCTTCCCGCCGGATATAATCACTGGAAGGAACCTCCACATCGACATCCAGATAATCGTTATTGATCATCGATACGACAGGAGTCCCCTGACTGACGATCTCGAAAGCATCGAAATACTTTGTCTGTACATACCCGTCGAAAGGCGCCTTTAAACGGGTATCTTCCAACGCATTTTTCTGTGCATGGT
>ULJF01002299.1_pt1 | contig 16936 bp, 13 predicted proteins | sample 1950821 | NCBI WGS metagenome assembly ULJF01 (sample SAMEA4835466, study PRJEB28245) | human gut metagenome | biome: gut microbiome; material: fecal sample | place: Denmark | collected 2008 | reverse complement strand
AATTTACGATTTATGATTTTTGATTTACGATAGGATCAGTGGATTCTGCAGATGTATTTTCAGGTTGAAATGAGCGATTATTGATTTGGGATGAGATGGAATTGTAAATAATTAAACATCATAAATAATTAAACCATACATTGAATATCAGTGGGTGATACTGTAGGATATTAGTAAAAAAGTGTATGTAATCCTTGTTTTTTAATAAATATGTATATCTTTGTGTGGCTGAATTATTAAAAAAATTCAATAAATATGTGTGCAAAAATAAATAATCGTCGGGATTTTCTAAAACAAATGGCAGTGGCTGGGGCTTCTGCATTGGTTGTACCGTCTGTACTGGGTGGATGTGCGGGTGCTGTTGCTAAATCAAAAGAAACGGAGTCGGCTTTGTTGGCTTCCGGTGATCTGATCGTACCTAAAAATAACGGTTTGCAGATAACCGGAACTTTTTTGGATGAGATTTCTCATGATATTCCTCATCAAAATTGGGGAGCCAAGGAATGGGATGCGGATTTCGGATATATGAAAGCAATAGGGATAGATACGGTCATTATGATTCGTTCGGGTTATCGGAAATTTATTACTTATCCTTCGAAATATTTATTGAAGAAAGGGTGCTATATGCCGTCGATGGATTTGCTGGACTTATTTTTACGTTTGGCGGATAAGCACGGGATGAAGTTTTATTTCGGTCTTTATGATTCAGGTAAATATTGGGATACGGGTGATTTAAGCTGGGAAGTAGAGGATAACAAGTATGTAATAGATGAGGTATGGGAAGATTACGGTTCTAAGCATAAGAGTTTCGGAGGTTGGTATATCAGCGGGGAGATCAGCCGCAAGACAAAAGGGGCTATCGGGGCTTTTCATGTGATGGGTAAGCAGTGTAAAGAAGTTTCCGGTGGATTGCCTACATTTATTTCTCCCTGGATAGATGGAAAAAAGGCCGTGATGGCGAGCGGAAATACTTTGACAAAAGCAGATGCCGTGTCGGTGCAGGAACATGAACGGGAGTGGGGAGAAATTTTTTCGGGTATTCATGACGTTGTAGATGCTTGTGCTTTTCAGGACGGACATATCGATTACGATGAGCTGGATGCTTTTTTTGAGGTAAATAAAAAATTGGCAGATAAATACGGTATGCAGTGTTGGACGAATGCCGAATCTTTCGACCGGGATATGCCGATCCGTTTTCTTCCGATTAAATTCGATAAGCTGCGTTTGAAGTTGGAAGCTGCAAAACGAGCCGGATACGATAAAGCGATTACCTTTGAATTTTCACATTTTATGAGTCCGCAGTCAGCCTATCTGCAAGCCGGTCATTTGTACGACAGATACCGGGAGTATTTTGAGATTTGATTCTGGATAAATAAAATTAAAGTAGAGATATTGATATGAAATCAGGGATAAACATCGGTTATATTGTTTTTCTGGCTGTTGTGGCTGCTTTGGGTGGATTTCTTTTCGGTTACGATACGGCTGTCATTTCCGGGACCATAGCTCAGGTGTCCCAGCTTTTTTCATTAGATGCCATAGAGCAGGGGTGGTATGTAGGGTGTGCTTTGGTCGGGTCGATTGTCGGCGTGTTGTGTGCCGGAGTGATGAGTGATTATTTGGGGAGAAAGCGAACAATGCTTATTTCGGCTGTTTTATTTACCGTATCAGCAGTCGGTTGTGCCGTGTGTGGGAATTTTAATCAGTTGGTCGTATATCGGATTATCGGAGGTGTGGGTATAGGTGTTGTTTCTATTATTTCACCTTTATATATATCGGAGATTTCCGTTGCCTGTTACCGGGGGCGTTTGGTCTCTTTGTATCAGTTGGCTGTAACCGTCGGTTTCCTCGGGGCTTATTTGGTCAATTATGCGTTACTGAACAATGCTTCTGTTGGTAGTGTATCGGGAGAATCCTTATGGAATCAGGTTTTTTATACAGAAGTATGGAGAGGTATGCTGGGGATGGAAGCCTTGCCGGCTATCTTGTTTTTTGGGGTTATATTTTTTATTCCGGAAAGTCCCCGTTGGCTGATTCTTCGCCGGCATACGGAGTCTGCCCATCGTATTCTGAAACGGATTTACGGTTCGGATGAAATGGCCGGAGAGGAGTTGAACGCTACCCGGGAAGTTGTGAAGAGTGCAACAAAATCCGAATGGAAATTGATTTTGAAACCCGGGATACTGAAAGCTGTCCTGATTGGAGTCGGTATTGCTATACTCGGGCAATTTATGGGAGTGAATGCCGTATTGTATTACGGACCGGCTATTTTTGAAAGCAGTGGCTTGTCCGGAGGAGATTCCTTGTTTTACCAGGTAATGGTGGGGGTTGTAAATATGCTGACCACTGTATTGGCATTGGTGATTATCGATAAAGTCGGACGAAAACAATTGGTATACTACGGTGTTTCGGGTATGATCCTGTCTTTGATACTGATTGCATTTTATTTTACGATGGGAGAAAACCTGGGGATTTCCAGTATTTTCCTGTTGATTTTTTTCTTGTTTTATATTTTTTGCTGTGCCGTATCGATTTGTGCTGTGATTTGGGTATTGCTTTCAGAAATGTATCCGATAAAAGTACGGGGAATAGCGATGTCTATTGCCGGTTTTTCCTTGTGGATAGGAACCTATCTGATCGGTCAGTTAACTCCTTGGATGTTACAGCATCTCAGTCCGGCCGGAACATTTTTATTATTTGCAGTTATGTGCGTGCCTTATATGCTTATTATTTGGAAGCTGGTTCCGGAAACTACCGGTAAATCATTGGAAGAAATTGAAAAAATGTGGGAAAAGTGATGATGATTTGAGTTTATTTTAGTATTAGGTGTATCGGGGGAAGGCTTTCAGGGCTTTCCCCCGGTATTATTATAATATCGGTAAATAAATGGAGGTTCGGAATCCGGAGGGGGTGTTGGTTGAGAAGGTAATGTTGCCGCTGTGCATTTTTATGATCTGGCATACGATGTAAAGCCCTAATCCGTGTTCCTGGCCTGAAAGGAGAGTGGAGTCCGCTTCTTTACCCTGGATTTTTTTTAGTTTTTCCAGTAATGTATTTTGTAATCCGATTCCGTCATCTGTAATTGATATTTTACACTGGTGATCGGTCCGTTCCAGCCGGAATGTGATGGTGCATCCGGTCGGATTGTGTCTTATGCTGTTTAATAATAAATTGTAGATACTTCGTTTCAGCAGATTGGGAGAACCGTTTATTTGTGTCGTTTGAACGGATTTATTGATTTCAATATGTATCGGATAATTTTCATCGGCATAATCGTTTAGAAATTCGGCTATAATTTTGCGGCAGAAAGGAGCGATACCGAAGATTTCGCGTTGTATGAGGCGGTCGTCGTGTTCCAGACGGGAAGATAGGTTCAGGTCACTGATCAGTTCCCGTAATCTGACAGCCTGGTTACGTATGATTGTGGCTTTTTGGATTACATCTTCCGGCAGCGATTTATCGGTTTCGATTTGTCCGGAATATCCCAGAATGGAGGCCAAAGGTGTCCGGATGTCGTGTGAAACTCCTGCCAGCCAGTTTTCCCGCACTGTTGCCCTTTTCTTTAGTAATGCAGAAGTCCGGTTAAGGTAAGCGGCAATTTCCGAAAAGGTCCCTTTTTCTTTCACATGCAGGTCTTTACCGTCAGCAACATCCTGTAATCCTTTTAGGATAGGGCGCATAGAGCGGAATGTCCGTCGTTCGAAGAAATAGAAGACGAGCAACAGGGTAATTAACTGAATGATATAAGAAGACAGGGTGAGCCAGGGCATATCCCGGATTAAGCTAGCCGGTAAATAACCCCGTAAAGGCGTATACCGCTCTTTCGGCATGCCGATCATAATCAGTCCGTCGTCGTGTGTCCATATAAAGGTTGGGTAGCCTTTCAGGTAGTTTTTGGAGGATAAAGCGATTTCCGATAGGGTGTAATGTGTAGGGATATTGTCTGGAAGCGCATGACTCCAGATGACATTTCCGTTATTGTTGTCTACGAGTATTGCCCATGTATCGGATTCGTCCAGGATACGAATGCCGGTGCTGTCCAATTGAATGGAGTCGTTGTTATGGTAAAGCCCTTTGCTTACTGTTCTGAGTATCTCCGAAGGGGTGTGACGTGAGAATTGTACATAAAAGTAATAACCGAAAATCAATACATAAGTAAGAATACCTGATATGAACAGGAAAAGCATCATCAGAAGTGTCTGACGTATGGTTCTTTTGGCTAGTTTCTGGAATCCTTTCATAAGTTGTTATACCATTAATTTGTAACCGAGACCTCTGACGGTAATCAGTGAATCTGGAGCAGAGGGGTTGATTTCTATTTTTTCCCGGATTCGGCGGATGTGTGCCATCAGGGAATTTTCATATCCGTATAAATTGTCCCCCCAGGCTGCATTACAGAGGGCATCGATTGTAACAATCCGGTTCGCTGCTTTGCTTAGTGTGGTGAGGATGGCATGTTCTTTTGCTGTCAGAGGAAATATTTCTCCTTGCCGGATTACTTCCGCTTTCTCAAAATCGATAACAGCGTGAGCCAATTGCAGCTGTGATTTATCGTTTTTATAACAGCGTCGCAGAATAGCTGTAATCCGCAATATCAATTCTTTAGGTAAAAAAGGCTTTACCATGTAATCGTCGCCGCCGGCATCCAGTCCGGCATATATATCTTCCGGCTGATCACAGGCCGTCAGGAAAAGAACAGGGATATCGGAATTTTGTCGGATTTCATGTAATATATTGTATCCGTTTCCGTCCGGAAGCATGACGTCGAGTATAGCCAGGTCCGGCTGTTCCTTTCCGCATATTTCCAAGGCTCTTTTTACACAGTCGGCTGTTATGATATTATAAAATCCGGCTTCATGCAATATCCCTTCTGTCATTTTCAGTAATTGAGGTTCATCGTCAACCAATAATATCTTTTTGGCTTTCAAATGATCGGATATCTGGTTCATAGATTTTTTGTTCTTGTTATGACAAAGTTATACAATCTTCTGTTTTTAAACTATACCTGATCAGGATGGAAAAATCATGTAAGGAAATGTGATTGTGCTTAATGTGTTTTCAATCAGTGTTTTATATTGAGTGTGTAAGAAGGATGAGGCGAAAATGTAAGGTAAATGTAAGGAAGTTGTAAAGTCCGGGTAAGGTTGGTGTCGTATTTTTGTACAGGACCGATAGAGAAAGGTTATGCTTTCGGGGATTCGAAAATAGAGGGAAATGAATAAAAATGATTTAAAAATAAAATGATAGTTATGAAAAAGATGCTTTTTCTTTTGTGTATGATGTGTCCGTTGGTTTTGTTTGCACAAAGCGTTTATACGGTAAAGGGTATTGTCGTCGACTCGATTACGGGAGAAACCGAACCTTATGCAACCATCCGGGTACTGAAAAAAACGGATCTGAAAAATCCTGTCAAAATGTTGGTAACGGATGTAAACGGTATGTTTCAGTTTGAATTACAAACTCCCGGAGCCTATTTGTTTACTTTGACTTATGTTGGTCGGAAACCTTTGGAACAGGAGTTTCAGATAAAAGGTGACGAAAAGATAATCGATCTGGGAAAATTGAAAATCAGTAATGAATCGAATGAATTATCGGAAGCCGTTGTAAAAGTACAAAAGCAACTGGTAAAAAACGATGTAGATAAATTGTCTTACAGTGTGGCTGACGATCCCGATTCTAAAACAAATACGGCATTGGATATGCTTCGGAAGGTACCTCGTGTAACTGTTGACGGAGAAGATAATATCCGTCTGAACGGGAATACGAATTATCGGATCTTCATTAACGGTAAGCCATCCAATTTATTAACGAATAATCCGGGGCAGATTTTGAAAGGGATGCCCGCCAGCAGTATTAAAAATATAGAGGTAATCAGTAATCCGGGAGCCCGGTATGATGCGGAAGGAGTGGGTGGGATTATCAATATTGTAATGGGCGGTAGCGGAATGGAGGGGTTTATGGCGACTTTGAATGCTGGTGTGAACAGTTTTGGTACCAATGCCGGTGCATACATTTCGGCTAAAGCGGGAAAGTTGTCGTTATCGGCTAATTATGGGTACCAATACTATAAAGCTCCGGCTAATTTGGCTACTTCAATCCGGGAGGACCTGACCGATCCGGCCCGAAAATTCCTGTATACGAGGAATGAGATGAAACAACGTTTGCCCTTGCATTATGGCGTAATAGAGGCCAGTTACGAAATCGATTCGTTGAATTTACTGACTCTTTCCGGAAATTTGTACGGAGGGAATGTAAAAATGGATATGAATTCCCGCACCTGGATGAATAATAACAGCGGAGATCCGGTTTATGCTTATCGTCAGCAGGGAAAAGCAAATACGGATTTGGGAGCACAGACCGTTACCCTCGATTATCAGCATACGGCTCGTCGGAATAAACAGGAATTTTTTACGCTTTCCTACCGTTTCGATCGCACTCCTAAGAATTTCGGATCATTTTATCATATTTACGATTTGGAAGGAGACGATCCTTTTCTGAACCAATTGAGCCGTTACCAGGACAGGAGTAATGAGGCATCTACGCGGGAACATACGGTGCAGGGAGATTATGTCAATACTTTTGCTAAATTTCATACAATTGAAGCCGGGGTAAAGTATATTTTCAGAAATAACGACAGTAAAGGCGATTACCGGATTAAAGGGACGGAGGACGGAGACTGGCAGCCCGATCCGTTACAAAGTTCAGAGGATTACGAGCATTTGCAGCGTATAATAGCAGCTTATACCAGTTATGGTTTGAAATATCGTAAGATAGGCATGAAAGCCGGGATTCGTATGGAACATACGGCACAGAAGGTACGTTTTAACACGGATAAAGATGAAAATTTCGATGTAAACTTTACAGATGTTGTTCCTTCGGTGGTATTGTCCTGGCAGCCCGGTATGTTCCGGACCGTGCAGCTGACTTATAATATGCGTATCAGCCGTCCGGGAATCAGTTACCTGAATCCTTTCCGTCAAGTGATTACCCCTTTGGATGTCAGGTACGGTAATTCTGATCTGGAATCGGAGAAGAATCACAATGTAACCTTGAATTTCAGTAGTTTCTCCCAGAAGTTCAATATTAATCTGGCAGCTTTGTATAGTTTTACGAACAATAGCATCAATCAGTACCAGTTTATCGATGCCGATGGGGTGTTAAATACGACATACGGGAATATCGGCAACAATCAATCGGTCGGTATGACTGCTTTTGTGAATTGGAATGCCAGTCCCCGGGCCCGGATATATCTCAACGGAAATTTGAATTATGTAAAATACAGCAGCGGAAATCATGGAAATCCCTATACGAAAGGGATGAGTAACGAAGGAATGACCGGGAGTATTTATCTGGGTGCACAGCAAGGTTTCAATCATGGGTTTCGGTTGAGCCTGAACGGAGGTTATTTTTTGCCCGCTATCTCTTTGCAAGGAGAAGGGATGTCCGCCTATTATTATAGTGTGAGTCTGAATAAAGCCTTCCTGAAAGATCGTTTGAATCTGACATTGTCGGCAGCCAACTTTTTGGAAAAAGACCGCACTTATACGAATAAAACCCAGACTCCGTATTTACGGACAAAGGACGATTACCGAATGACCGTAAGATCGTTTGCCGTAAATGTATCCTGGCGTATCGGCAGTCTTTCCGAACGTGTGAAAAAAGTTTCCCGTACCATTACGAACGATGATGTAAAAAATATTCAGGAAAGCGGAGCAATGGGAGGAACCGGAAATATGGGAGGGAAGAAATAGATCGGATCGGTTGAAAAAGCAGTCCGGAACCTTTTACTTTCCGGACTGTTTGTATGAGGTAACGGGTTAGTATTGGTAATTGAAGTCAATTACTTTGTTTACCGATCTCGTTTATTATAGATTTAATTTCATTTTTACATTTCTCAAATTCGTCGGAGGATATCAGTGTATTGCCGGTATAAATGAATAGTCTGAAGACATTGTCATTGAGAGGGATGGAATAAAAATCGTAAACGCTGCCGTTTGTCCATTTTTCAAGGCTGATTTTGTCTATGTTATTTATCATGTGATTCAGGCCGTTTCCTTTTGTATTGGTATAGTTGTTCAGCTTATTGTCGATCAGACTGATGTTGCCGTACGTTTTGGATAACTCACTTAAAAAATCTTTGTCTTTTATGTATTGCATCAGTAAAGACGACTTAAGTACTTCGTATGAATCATTACTGGCAGCCAAAGAGTGCTTATCTCCGATGACTTTCATATACCTTTCAAGCGTATCGACCGGCAATTCTTCTATCTTATCGATATGCTGTTTGATGAGGTTATATATCCTTTGCTCTGTTTCCCATTTTTGTTGTGCCAGTCCGATCTGATGCAAATTTTTTTCCAACTCTATTTTAACGAGTGTCAATGCTCTTTTTACTTCATTGTGTTTTGTTCTGTCAGATATAATATTCGTTATTAAAAGCGTTATTAAAACGCCGATGATTACGATCGACAATTCTCTTGTGTATCTGGTAAAATCTGATACGATCCGTTTATTGTGTTTCTTTGACATATGAATATCGCTAAAATGCTTTATGTAATATTTCCGTAAAAATAGTATTTTATTTTATATGGTTTTCTTTTTCCGTGTAATATAAGGCTTCTTTGCTGTCATTGTTTTAGAACCATAAGTTCAGCTTTGAAGATGTAATAGGAGTAAGGAGTGGCTTTTTAGGTCGATCTGCGGTTAACAGACAGGCATTCCGTTGAATTACTCTTGAAATGTCTGTAGCACGAGTGTTTCCATACGATGGCAGGCTGTAAAGATTGCAACTTAGTTGCAGGTTTTCTCTTTTATTTTTACACCGTAATTAAGAAAAAGAATGAAACGTATATTTTCCATAGTACCCATAGTCATAGCGATCTTATCGATTGTGGTGATTTCTGCTATGCCGCATCATCACCACGGGGAGGTGTTGTGTACGGTCGTGGAAAGATGCGAACAGGACAATGCATATAATGATGAGCATACAGGACAGGAGTCCGGTGAAAGCAGGGAAATCAACTGCATTGCCGATGCGGAATATGTATTGTCCAATACAAACAAGGACGAGCTTGTTTCCTATAACGAGGGGTACTCCTTGTCTTTTTTTCTGTTTTTTTCCGCATTTACCGGATGCTTGGTTCGCGTTAGGGTGCAATTGTACCGGGAAGTTATGTACGGTGAATACGGAGTTTCCTGCACTTCGGCCTTACTCGGAGATAGCCGTGGTTTGCGAGCCCCTCCTTATTACTTTTTTTAAGGCACATCATTTTACCGATTACAGGTTTCTCTTTAGAGTTTTCAGGGAAAGTAATTTATCCACTTTTACTCCGGGTGTCAAATCGGTATACCCCATTCTGTTTAATTATAAAATAACAAAAAAATGAAAAAGTATATATTTATCATATTGACCTTGTCTGTCGCTTTAATGGCTTGCAATAATAAGCCGAATAATGAAAAAGCATCGTCTTCAGCAGAACTTCATGCACAGGGAGACGGTCATGAGCACGGCGATGAAATCTTTTTTTCAAAAGAACAATCTGAAGCAGTCGGATTGGTTGTACAAAGTATAAAACCGGAACTTTTCCATGAGGTAATCCGAACGAGCGGACAAATACAAGCGGCGCAGGGGGATGAAGCGACGGTCGTTGCCACTACCAACGGGATTGTCTCATTTCCGGGGCAGTCTGTCATAGAAGGTTCGGCGGTTACCAGGGGAGGGACTATTGTGACCGTTTCTGCTAAAAATCTGTACGAAGGGGATCCTGTGGCTAAGGCTAAAATTGCTTACGAGACGGCTTTGAAAGAGTTAAAACGTTCTGAGGGGTTGATTAAAGACAAGATTATCTCAGCCAAGGAATTCGAGCAAACACGTATGAGATACGAAAATGCCCGGACAGTTTACGAGGCTCAGGCGGCTAATGTGACTGTTGCCGGTGTGAAGGTTACGTCTCCCATTAGCGGTTATGTCAAGAGCAGATTGGTCGGTGAAGGAGAATATGTGTCCGTAGGACAGCCTGTTGCAGTTATTGCTCAAAATAAAAGATTGCAATTGAGAGCCGATGTTTCGGAAAATTATTTTAATGCGCTCAGAAAGATTACCAATGCAAATTTTGTCGTGTCTTACAATAATGAAGTCTATAAACTGTCGGATTTGAACGGTCGTTTGTTATCGTTCGGAAAAGCTTCGGATAAAACGTCGTTTTATATTCCCGTCATTTTCGAGTTTGATAACCGGGGGGATATTATACCCGGTTCTTACGTTGAAGTTTTTTTATTGGCTACACCCGAGAACGATGTACTCTCGATACCAACCTCGGCCCTGACGGAAGAACAAGGTGTGTATTTTGTCTATATACAGGTCGGAGAGGAGGAGTTTTTGAAACGTGAAATTGTCGTCGGAGCAAGTAATGGAGAAAAAGTTAGAGTTCTGTCCGGTTTAAAGCCGGGAGATAAAATCGTGATCAAAGGTGCTTATCAGGTGAAGCTGGCAGCAAATTCATCGGTAGTTCCGGAAGGCCATGGTCATTGATGAAACGGCAGGCATACAGAATGTTTGTGAAATTTCAATTAATAAGAAAAAATCATGCTGAATAAGATAATAGAATTTTCTCTGAACAACCGTATCGTTGTTCTCATAGGTGCCGTTTTGTTGATATTGGCCGGTACTTATACCGCTACAAACATGGAAGTCGACGTTTTTCCCGATTTGAATGCCCCTACAGTCGTCGTTATGACAGAGGCTAAAGGTATGGCACCCGAAGAGGTGGAACGTCTGGTTACATTTCCGGTGGAAACAGCAGTGAATGGTGCTACCGATGTACGTCGTGTCCGTTCTTCGTCTACAACCGGTTTTTCTATCGTATGGGTCGAATTTAACTGGGGAACCGACATTTACAGAGCCCGGCAGATTGTGTCTGAAAAGTTGGCTGTCGTAGGAGAAGTATTGCCCTCGAATGTGGGGAAGCCGACTTTAGGACCTCAGTCTTCCATATTGGGGGAACTGATGATTATCGGTTTGACGGCCGATACGACTTCCTTACAGGATTTGCGGACGCTGGCAGACTGGACGATTCGTCCCCGTCTGCTTTCTACCGGAGGTGTGGCGCAGGTTACAGTGTTGGGTGGAGATATCAAAGAATATCAGATACTTCTCGATCCCGGTAAAATGAAACATTACGGCATTGGCTTGGATGAAGTGATTGGAGTTGTCAAGGATATGAATCAGAATGCTTCCGGAGGTGTGTTGTATGAATTCGGGAATGAGTTTATTGTTCGTGGGATTCTGTCTACCAATAAAGTAGAGGCATTGCAAAAAGCGGTTATTAAAAATGTAAATGAAGTACCCATCGTCCTTGAAAATATTGCTGAAGTCAGGATCGGAGCCAAGGCTCCTAAACTGGGACTGGCGTCTGATCATGGAAAAGAAGCTGTGCTGATGACGATTACCAGGCAACCCGCTACGAGTACGCTGGAATTGACGGATCAATTGGATCGGTCGCTGGCCGAGTTACAAAAGACTTTGCCTAAAGATGTGAAGGTGACGACCGATATTTTTCGTCAGTCGCGTTTTATCAATAGTTCTATCGATAATGTACAAAAATCTTTGTATGAAGGAGGAATATTCGTAGTAATCGTTCTCTTTCTCTTTTTGATGAATATTCGTACAACGGTTATTTCGCTCATTACAATTCCACTGTCTGTTATTGTAGCTCTTGTTACACTGAAAATTATGGGGTTGACAATCAATACCATGAGCCTGGGGGGGATCGCCATTGCTATCGGTTCGCTGGTCGATGACGCTATTGTGGATGTTGAAAATGTTTTCAAACGGCTTCGCGAGAATCGTCAGAAGCCGGAAAAGGAACGGAAAAGTGTTATTACCGTTGTGTTCGAAGCTTCGAAAGAAGTACGTATGCCGATCCTGAATTCCACATTGATTATCGTGGCGAGTTTTGTGCCGTTGTTTTTTCTTTCCGGCATGGAAGGCAGAATGCTGGCTCCGCTGGGGATCACATTCGTTATTTCATTGTTTGCTTCTACTTTTGTCGCTCTTACCCTGACTCCCGTTCTTTGCACCTATTTGTTGGGGAATTCCAAAAGCAAAACGGAACGGGAACCTTATTTGGTGCGGAAACTGAAAAAGGGGTATGAGAGGGCTTTGGAATGGACGCTTTTGCATAAAAAAATCGTATTGGGAGGTATAAGTGTCGTTTTTGTTCTCGCTGTAATTATGCTCTCTTCCTTTGGACGCAGTTTTCTGCCCCCTTTCAACGAAGGTTCGTTTACGGTAAGCATCAGTACCTTGCCGGGAGTATCACTCGAAGAGTCGGACAAGATCGGTCGAATGGCGGAAAATATTCTTCTTTCCGTTCCGGAAATACAAACTGTGGGTCGTAAAACCGGACGTGCGGAATTGGACGAGCATGCTTTGGGAGTAAATACGTCGGAGATCGAGGCTCCTTTTATACTCGGTAAACGCTCGAAAGATGAGGTTCTCGCCGAAATCCGGGAGAAAATCAAAATGATTTCCGGTGTAAACATTGAGATCGGCGCTCCCATTACCCATCGTATCGATGCCATGTTGTCCGGTACAAGAGCGAATATTGCCATAAAGCTATTCGGTACGGACCTGAATAAAATGCATGAAATCGGTAAACGGATAAAAACTTCGATTCAGGATGTGAAAGGCATAGCTGATCTGAATGTGGAACAACAAGTAGAACGTCCTCAACTCCGGATTGAACCCAAGCGGGAAATGCTTGCCAAATACGGTGTTACACTTCCGCAATTTGCAGATATGGTAAATGTTATGCTGGGAGGTGAAGCTGTATCACAAGTGTATGAAGGAAATAAGTCGTTTGATCTTACCTTGAAGGTGAATGATGTGAGCCGTGAAAGTGCCGGACGTATCCGGCAGTTGATTGTCGATGCCAACGGACGGAAAGTTCCCTTGGAGAGTATTGCCGATGTCATTTCATCTACAGGTCCCAATACCATCAGTCGGGAAAATGTAGCCCGTAAGATTGTCGTTTCCGCTAATGTTTCAGGCCGGGATTTAAGGGGAGTAGTTAATGATATCCAGGCTAAAATCAGTAATGAAATCGATTTGCCGGAGGGCTATCATGTTGAATACGGCGGACAATTTGAGAGTGAGCAGGCGGCTTCACGCATCATACTTATTGCATCGATATTTTCTATCGTAATTATTTTCCTGTTGCTTTTTAAGGAATTCAGGAATGTAAAACAATCGTTGGTGATTTTGCTGAATCTGCCTCTGGCTCTTATCGGCGGGGTTATCAGTATTTATTTTACGAACGGTATTATGAGTATCCCGGCCATCATCGGTTTTATTTCCTTGTTCGGTATCGCTACCCGTAACGGAATGCTCTTGATAGACCGATACAATAGTTTGCGGGAATCGGGAATGTCTTTGCGTGAAAGTATTGTGCAAGGATCACTGGACCGTTTGAATCCGATCCTGATGACGGCGTTGACGTCGGGACTTGCATTAATACCTCTTGCTTTAGGAGGAGATCTGCCGGGCAATGAGATACAGAGTCCGATGGCGAAAGTCATTTTGGGTGGTTTGATGAGTTCCACGGTTTTGAATGGTTTTATTATTCCTATTATGTACTTGTACCTGAACCGGCATGGAGAGAAAAGATCAGAAACAACAGAATTAATTGAAAAGTAAATCATGAAAACAATTTTTATAATAGTGGCGATATTGGCGAGCATACCGCTTTACGCCCGGAATAATATAAAAGAGATTCTTTCTTCCATAGAAGAGAACAATACGACATTAAAAACTTTGCGGGAGGAAGTGAAGGCACAGCATCTTGGAAACCGGACCGGTATTTACCTGGCTAATCCTGAGTTGGAATTCAATTACTTGTGGGGACGTCCCGGGAATGTCGGCAGCCGGAAAGATTTCAGTGTCAGACAGACGTTTGATATTCCTACCGTTACGGGGATGAAGAGCCGGCTGGCGGACGATAAAAACCGGTTAGTCGATCTGCAATATAAATCCGATCGTTTGAATATTCTTCTTGAAGCAAAGCAATATTGTATCGATTTGGTGTATTACAACGCTCTTCGGAAAGAGTTGGAATTGCGTCTCCGACATGCCCGGACAATAGCTGATGCTTATCAAAAACGATTGAATCAGGGAGATGTCAATGTTTTGGAATACAATAAAATACAATTGAATCTGTCGGTGGTTCAAGGTGAATTGTCGCGGGTAAATATAGAAAGAAATATACTTTTATCCGATTTGAAGCGTCTGAACGGGGGAATAGATATCGTGTTTGAAGACAGTAGCTTTGAAAATGTACTTTTGCCTGCCGATTTTGAAACCTGGTATACTTCCGCTGAAGAAAATAATCCGGTTTTACAATATGTCAGGCAAGAAATAGAGGTGGGGCGGAGTGAAATAAAATTAAGCAAAGCATCCGGTTTGCCTGACTTTTCGGTGGGTTATATGTCTGAAAATACGACCGGACAAAATTACAAGGGGATCAGTTTCGGTGTTTCTATTCCTTTGTGGGGGAACAAAAACCGCGTAAAACAGGCAAAGGCGAATGTTGTAGCTGCGGAAGCCCGGCAGGTAGAAAATAAGCAACAGTTTTACGATCAATTGCGGAATCTTTACACACGCGCTGACGGTTTGAAACAAACAGCCGATAATTACCGGAAATCCCTGACTGCACTCAATAATACGGAGTTGCTGATGAAAGCGTTGAATGCAGGTGAGATATCCCTTTTGGACTACATCGTCGAAATAGGTCTGTATTATGATATGGTCAACCAGACTTTGGCGGCGGAACGTGATTTTGAAAAGGCACAGGCCGACTTATCGGCTGTGGAACTGTAAAAAGTGCCGGTACTTCGGGATAGGATTCTAGGAATACAATTCAGAACATAAATTTTTAATTCGGAATAAAATATATTGGAAAATGAATAAACAAACAAGGACTTCCCGAAACCGGGAAGTCCTTGCTATTTGAGGGTGTAATATTCGATATTACTTTTTAGCATGCATGATAGCAGCCTGAGCAGCAGCTACGCGGGCTTATTAATCAAGGTTTTCAGAGGTTTGGTGTAAACTATTTGTAAACAACTTTTTTATTTAGGTTTGATGTAATGTTTTTGTTGTTATTGAACTTATAGTTTCCTTTATATAAGCATAGCTTTGAGATAGGTTTTAGAAAGTGATTTATTTTTTGTTTTTAGTTGATATTTCTAGTTTGTTAAAGTCAATAATCCATTTGTGTTTCTTGAGAAATCTACTCCTTAATATACTTGAACAGGAATATAAACTTTGGTCAATATAGAACAATTCAGAATAAGCTCTCCCATTGTATTCAAAATTAAATATAACAGACTTGCATTTTCTGAGTTTATTATTACTACATTTAACTACTTTACAACCTGCTTTTTTATATACATCTTTGAAGAAGTAGTGCTTTAAATTCTCTGGGAAAATAGGAAAAGCTTCTCCACTTTCCCTTATAATCTTTTCTACTGCCATTTGATTAGCCTGATATCCTTCTTCTGTTGGAGGATATTTCTCTTTAAAGAAGCTCAGGAAGAAAGGACTAATTAAATTATGCTTAATCTTACTGTTCAGAAGAAAGGTAAAATGAAGGTTGCTTATATTTATTAAAATTGAAGTTTGATTATTCATTTCTCATTTTATAAACAAATAGATATATACCATTTAACATTTTGACATAAATGTCAATTGTAACGCCATTTCTTTCACATATCCATTCAAGTTCACCTGTTTTTAAATAAGCCATATTGAATGCTTGAAATATTTTAGTAGCTTCCTCTCCAGAAGAAGGAATAAGAGTAGATAACACACATTTTCTCTTATTGAAATCTGGATGCTTGGAAAAGAAACACAAAAAATAGCTATCAGGAGCTTTAATTATGCATGATGCACCATATTCATCAGTTCTATTTTTTTCTATTTTTTCAATAGAAGTTTTATAACCTTCTGAATTATCTAAACTTATTTCCTTTTGAATCTCAGCTATAGTCATCCCTATATAGCCCTGTGATTTAACCTCAATTGTATCAAATAGTATTATTAAAGTAGTTACTACTTTAAATAATGATTGTAAATTACATTTCAACATAGTATTAGTCATATATTTGATATTTATTAAAATCAATAATCCATTTATTTTCCAGAAGAAATGCTATTCCCAACACTCCATGAATCTGTACTCCAGTTTCATCTTGTACCTGTTTTACAGCTTCAGAAGTATCCAGTACAAAAAAAGTTGAAGTATAATCAACTCCTTCAAAATTAAATGTAGCTTCAATGATGGGAGTTTCTTTATAATGTCCCTCTATTCCCATTGTTCTAAATGTTCCTTCAAGTAATTTAAACTCATCTTTGAAGTGATTATATACAAAATCAAATAAGGAGTTATGTGTTGAGCCTGTATCAATTAAGAAACAGAGGTTTTTTAGTTTACCAGATGTTAGTATCAGTGGTAGACCGGCTTTTTGTATTCCTAAAGTAATTGGGAATGAAAACCTATCATTCATAAGCCACGTTTAAAATTATCAGGTAAACCACGTTCAAATTCATAGAATACCCCTTGATGATTTAAGATGTCATCAACATAATTTGAGGTAACAACATCTTTAGATATGATTTCTTTTAGCCTGCCAATAGTTAGGTTTAGTCCACTATCAATTGTCTCCTTTCTTGAACTGAAAAGTCCAGTTGGAATCCTGATAGGAATAGTTGGATTTCTTATGTAACTATTGTTTTCTATCCTGTCAAGGATTCCAACTCTACACATATATGCAATACAACAAAAGTCTTCCTTGTGTTCATATACATCATCCCCATTTGAGATCACTGGCTGTAATTCTGATAATAATTTTATTACCTTCCCCATGCATACAGCAATTCTAT
>ULJF01036599.1_pt1 | contig 17145 bp, 13 predicted proteins | sample 1950821 | NCBI WGS metagenome assembly ULJF01 (sample SAMEA4835466, study PRJEB28245) | human gut metagenome | biome: gut microbiome; material: fecal sample | place: Denmark | collected 2008 | reverse complement strand
GTAAGCTTTAACGGTATTTCATATTCATAATAATTATTGACATTATCTCCCCCCATGCGCAAAAACAAAGTCAATTCCTCATCATCCAAAGGATAACCTTGTATCGCTTCTGCGTGTACATCCATCAGCAACGTCTTATACCGCAACATATCATGACTTACATTCTTATAAACACCCCGGGCATCCCCCTCTTCCAGGTCCATGACTTTCAACAGCATAGCCTGCTCGTTCAATTCCCGTAATTGCGGGTTCGTCGCATCTACCACTCGTTGAATTCCCGGAGGCATCACATAATTAACCGGTGTTTTGCTGGCATTTTCTTCCAGATTCACGACCGATACATCAAAAATAGTCCGGTCAGACGTCACTAAATTATCATCGTCAATCTGAGATTCGTATTTACGCCAATTATCCCTTACCAAATCCAGACTGGCCAAACGCAAAACAACGCTATCCTGAAACCCTTTCAGAATCATACGCATAAACCGGATCGACTTGAAATCACTGATACTTCCGTACGAAGTCCGGTTAGAAGTATTGATCGGTATTTTAATCTGATACCAGTTTACTTTTCCCTGAGTCCCATTAGGCAAATCCACATCAGCCTCCGTAATACTTGTAATAAAATTCTCTCCGACCTTCATTCCCTGCGGGGTAAGTTTCAACTTATAACGGAAAAAAGCTTCGGTTTCATTCAACGTGTTATCGCCGTTAATATCCTCTACATCCGGCAGATTTGTTGCTGCCGTAGGATAGGATTCCGGCGACATATCTGCCGTAGGCGAGTTTCCCTCGGTATTGTTGTATCTTTTATAACGCTCCAGAATAGAAGTCTCACGGGCATCGAAATCCGATCCCCGGAAAAAATGATAATTATCCCCGGAAGGATCATCGTATGCCTGACGGTACATCTCCGAATTTTCCCCAAACTGCTGGCGAATTCGTTCTAAATAACCCGAAAAATAACTCCGCTCATCCTCATCGCTCAACCCGTCCAGGCCGACATCCTGAAAACGCCGTGCCTGTGTGTTGTTGTCAAAACCGTTGACAATGGATTGTACGGTAGGTACACGCCCCCATTTCGTCGAATCTACATTTATCACATTGGCACTCGTAGGCAAACCGTTCTCAAAAGACTTTCTCCCATCCCGCAAAATATCCTCCGATACATTCCCCAAATCGATATATACCTCTCCTCCTTTATGATCTGCATTATACACAAAAGGATCCATCAGCCACATCTCGATATACTGTACGTTCGCCGCTTCAAAATCATTGGTATATACAGCCCTCATCATTCCTCCCCAACGGGTTTCCGGGTCTTTCAATTTACCGTTCTTATCGGTTCCCCGTGAATAACGGGTCGGTTCCACTTCAAAATTGTACGGTCCTCTTTCCTCCGGATAATAGGCAACGGACAAAGCCGGAACAATATTCACATCCCCGACTGCAATGTCTTTATTCGGAAAAATCTCCGTCTGCCGGATCTCACGTACAAAATGGTTCGAACGTTGTTCTTTATCGGCCCGGATATGTCCCGGCGTAGCCGTCGACATCCGGTAAAATATCGGATCAACTACATACCAGGCCATTTTGGCCCGATTGAAACCGTATTCGATCTGATTGGAAAGCTGCCCTTCCGGAAACTCCTCGTCCTGGGGTACGGAAGACAATTTCCATTGTGTTACCGCCTTCATATCGATAGCAATCTTACTGCCTTCAAAATCGTCGATATAAGCATTTCCTCCCGCCCCTTTGTTCGTCCCCGGCTGGAATTTCGCAAACTCAGCATCTATACTCAAATGCGATTTGGCCTTCGTATTGATAAAAGGCAATTTATCGACCAACGTCGTCAAAAGTCCCGATTCCGTATTGTAAGAAGCATTTAATCCCCATATCGTATTCGAAATCGGCTCATCACCGATATTCACCTTATGAGTGAGCGGCTTTTCGCTCATATGCATAATAGTAGCCCCGATATTGAACTTATCGTTAAACTTATAATCCAGATGAGTACCGATCAGGGTCTTCGTCTGCATACCGAACATCGAGCGATTCTCACTTTTTACCGTGATCGGAGTACCGGCCTCCAGTAAAGACTGGTTGATAATCTTCACGGTTCCCATTGTATAATCGACAATATAATCGATATTTTCCAACAACTCGACACCTCCTGCTACAACCTTTACCGATCCCTGCGGTATATCCCCGCCGCCGAGTGAAATTTCAGAGGACGTCGAAGACTTATAACTCCCCTTTAAATAATATTTATTCTTTTCCGACTTTTTCTCGGCATCGCTCTGAGTCATCGTATACAACTCCTCAAAGACATATTGATTCGCAGCACTATTATTGTTGATCTTCTTCCGCAAATAGGAACCGAAAGGCTCTAATACCGGAAAAACAATCCGTCCTTTACTGGAATATACCGTCACTCCCTCTATATAGTCAAAACGTCCGTCAGGAATCGCATCCAATTGGGAATTCAACCGGTCCAGATTCAATACCGACAATAAAATTTTATTATTAATATCCCCGGCCGGTAAGTAATTCACTTTCGTTCCCGCCTTATCATTCTGATACAGAACATCCAGCACAAACTCATCGGCACTTAAATTATAGCTACCGATATTATAAACATTCTTCATCATCAAGTCCCAGGTCGGCATTGCCGGACTTTGAGTCGTACTGCGCAACATCTTGACGATAAGAGTGGAAGGAGCAGCAAGCGCATTCGAGGTCAGTTCACCGACCGTATATATTTGCCCCCTTACCGTATATTCGTAGGCAACAGCCAGCACCTCATCGGCATTCAGAGCCTGATTCAATGAAATATAACCCAGTTTGTCATTCAGTATGTATTCAGAAGCATCCAGCAAACGGGCATTTTCTACTTTTTCATAATCTTTTCCCGAAGCAAATCCCGGAGCCAATGGAGCCAATGTATTCGTAACCTGGTTAATATCCCGGATACCGGAATATTGTCCGTCCATTTTACTGTACAAATTATTCGTTTGATTATCCGGATAAATACTTCCCCCGGCTTGAAACAAAGGATTTGAAATATTCCGGGCACTCTCGGCCAAATCCACGAATGCAACAATATTCCGGGCCTGCTCAAACCGGGAACTTTTATTGGTAACCCATACCTCTACTTTAGTGATCGTAACCCCACTGTTGACGATCGGCAGTTTTGCCAGAGCCGCATCATAGGTATCCCGGAAATATTTCGACAAAAAGAAGTGCTTATTAGCCTCATAATTATGGGCAGACACCTCAAATTCCTGCTTCTGCGCCCCTTTATCCAAAGTGACCATATTCGATTCGCTCTTCTGTTGCGTGAATATAGAAGACATCGTCAATTTACCGAATTGCAAATCCGTACGGAATCCCCAGAGATTTTGGCCTCCCGTAATCAATGTCCCCGGTAAAGGCAAAGACACATTACCCGCTTCCACTTTTTTGACAATATCATCCTCCTTCCCTTCGTAATTCAACTTCAACATATTCTCATAATCGAAAGTCGCCTCCGTATTGTAACTCCAGTCCAGATTAATCAGGTCGCCGATATTACCGTTTATGTTAAACTGAATTTTCTCATCAAAATCCAAGGTCGTGGTCTTCCTCAAATCAATGGGTAAAGTCGGATTATCTACTTTGTTGATCTTCGCTCCCAAAGTCAGTTCTACCGATCCCTGTACATTAATTTTTACCTTATCTTTTCCAAAAATAGGGTTCAGAATTTTATCCAGGAATTGTAAATGAGATACCAGTTCTTTAAAATCATATTTATTGCCTTGTTGAATTTGCCGACGATTATACTCGTATAAAGAATTTTTTGTCTGCAAATTAACATATTCATCCAACGTCAAAGAATAAGGGCGCGAATATTCATACTTATCCCCGATCAACGTCATAACCACATAACGCTTGGTTGTAGGATCATAAACCACCGTATCCCTTACATTGGAAGGTTTTTTTAAAAACAAAGAAGAAGGAGGGACATTCCGGCGGATTTCATTATCCGCACTTTCCCGGATGGGAAACTGTAACGTATCGCGACCTGTTGCCGGATATTCCGGGTATGGCATCCCCTCTACCGGCAAAAACATCGTTTTCCCGGAAACAGCAAACAACATCCCGAACAGGACAAATAAGAACACCACCAAAAATCGCATACATCCCAAGATCATTGAACATTGGAAATAAAAAACCAACCCGGTTTCTCCATTCCAACCTTCCTTATTACACACCCTAAAGCCAGACTATAGCTGCTTTAAAGCCAACTTTATCAGCTCTTCAACCGTCCTATTGCCACCTCCTGCAACAATTTTATCCAACACTTTCGACGCCTGAGCCTTAACAAATCCTAACATAACTAAAGCCGCCAAAGCTTCCTCCTTCACCGCTCCCGATGCAAAAACAAAGCTTTCAGCAGCCCCGCTCGTACCTACTTTATCTTTCAACTCGATAATAACCCGTTGAGCTGTTTTCGTCCCGATTCCTTTCACTCTCCGAATCGCTTCATCATTCCCGGTCCGAATCGCCCCGACAATTTCATCCACCGTCATCGAACTCAACATCACATTTGCCGTATTCGCACCAATCCCGGATACGGATATCAGTTGCCGGAACAACACTCGTTCCTCCTTGCTGTAAAAACCATACAGCAAATGCGCATCTTCACGCACAATCAGATGCACGTACAAACACACCTCTTTTTCCGCAGAAATTTTAGAATATGTATTAACGGAGATATTCAGCCAATATCCGACTCCTCCACAATCAACAACGGCATATGTCGGGCCCGCCTCCACGAGTGCCCCTTTTATATATTCGTACATAATTATTTAAAGCCAATAATTTTTCGAACGTCCCGAATGGTTTTATCTGCACTGCAATGCGCCCTCTCTGCTCCTTCCGCTGCAACTCTGTCCATATAGGCCACATCCGAAGAAATCTCTAAAATCCGCTCCCGGATCGGTGTCGTGAACACAATAATATCTTCGGCCAATTGTTTCTTCAGATCACCGTAACGAATTTCACAAGCATTGTACTTATCGTTAAAGTAATCATATGTATCGGCAGAAGAAACGATCTTCAACATTTTAAACAAATTTTCTATCGCTTCGGGCTTTGCACTGTTCGGCACCGTCGGACCGCTATCCGTAACGGCCTTCATCACCTTTTTACGAATCACAGCCGGCTCGTCCAACAAATAAATAGCATTGCCTTCCGACTTCCCCATTTTTCCGGAACCGTCTAATCCGGGAACTTTAACAGCTTCACCACCGAAAGAATAAGACTGAGGCTCCTTAAAATAATCTACCTCATAAATCGTATTAAAACGACGGGCAAATTTCCTGGCCATCTCCATATTCTGTTCCTGATCCTTTCCTACCGGCACCTTGTCCGCATTGTGTATGAGAATATCTGCCGCCATCAGGGTCGGATAGGTCAGTAAACCGGCATTTACATTATCCGGTTGCTTACGAGCCTTCTCCTTGAAAGAAGTAACACGCTCCAATTCGCCCAAATAAGCATTCATATTCAGGTACAGATATAATTCCAGAATCTCTTTCACGTCACTCTGCAAATATATCGCAGACTTTTGAGGATCGATGCCGCAAGCCAGATATTCTGCCAATATTTTCCGGACATTGTTCGTAACATCTCCCGGATGGGGATGGGTCGTCAATGAATGCCAGTCAGCAATAAAGAAAAAACAGTTATATTCATCTTGAAGCCGCAAAAAATTCTTCACTGCTCCGAAATAATTTCCCAAATGTAAATTTCCTGTCGGACGTATTCCGCTTACTACTATCTCCATATTTTAACACTTTTATATGAAATTGCACACAAAGATAGTCTTTTATTTAACTTGACTAAATTTGAGTAGCGATTAATGTTTGAATTTAACAGTTATTCAGAGGATTTGTGTTTTGCCCACCGGATAAATTCATCAAAAACGGATATTTTTCTCCTATTTTTAACACATTTACAATTAAACATTAAAAAAAATTAAGAATTTGTTATGGTTGTTATGTTTTTTTCCTACATTTGACGCGCTAAAGTCTAATTAAAATTTCAATAAATGGAAGGATACGAAAGAAAAGATGGAATGGAAACGAGTGATCGGGAAGAAATCTATTCTAAGGCAGTGCGAGCAGGGAAAAGAACTTATTTTTTCGACGTAAAAGCAACACGTAACAACGACTATTACCTGACGATTACGGAAAGCAAAAAGAAATTCGATGATAATGGCACACAGAATTTCGAAAAACACAAAATTTTCTTATACAAAGAAGATTTTGAAAAGTTCAGTGAAGGACTTGATGAAGTAGTTAAATACATCAAGGCTGCTATCGGAGGAGAAATCCCGACTACAAAAACTACCGAATCTGCAAAGAGTGAATTTGACGTAGATTTCGATCAAATTTAATTAAACGTACCGACAGATGCTATAAAAAAGATGCTTGTTATCAGGCATCTTTTTCATTTTTCAGACCAATAATATCCCGAATCACCACCGAAGCGGCAAAACAACCGAAAAGCGGGGGCATATAAGAAATTGTCCCGACATTTGATTTTTTATTCTGCCCTTCTGCCAGTACGATAGCTTCCGGGTCCGTAAACTCCGAAGAAAATACCACCTTTACTCCTTTATATACGCCCAGTTTATGCAACCTCTTCCGTAGCATCCTGGCTAAATTGCAATTATAGCTCCTGGAAATATCGGCTACGGTAATCCGGGACGGATCCAATTTTCCCCCGGCCCCCATCGAACTTACAACCGGAAGTCCCAATTGCAAACTATGGTAAATTAAAAATATCTTGGGTGCCAAAGTATCGATAGCATCTATTACATAATCATAAGCAGCAGCTCTCAGCAAATCAATCATCCCCTCGTCCCGGATAAAATCATTGATGACATGTAACTTGATTTCCGGATTGATATCCCTGAAACGGGCTGCCATCAACTCGGCTTTCGGTAAACCCACCGTACTATCCAATGCCGGTAATTGCCGGTTTTTGTTAGTCATTTCTACCACATCTCCGTCTACAATAGTCATCTCTCCGATACCTGCCCGGCACAACTGCTCGGCTGCATAAGCGCCGACCCCTCCCAATCCGGCTACCAATACATGAGCATTTCTCAATTTCTCCAGTCTTTCTACTCCCAGTAAAAGCTCCGTTCTACTTAACCAATTTATCATATAAAATAAAATTAAAATCGAAAAATTCAAACACCGGAAAAAACGGACAACCAGTTCCGATACATGCATCTGATCAACATATCTAAGGGGATACGAAGTAAATCAGCCACTTTCGCATATACTTCTTCTATCGTGTAATCCGAATCATCGGTTTCTATAAAAAGCTGTTCCAAAGGAATAAAAGGAAGCAATTGCCGGATATTTGACGTTTCAACAAATACCTTTTTTCCGGCAGATATATACAGTCCGTGTTTCAGCAACTCATCCAGAATTTGCCGGTTATTATTATACCCGTGTATAATCCAAGCCTGCCTGGGCCGCATTTTCTTATACACTGCCAATAATTCAGGGAAAGCCTTGACACAATGAATAATCAAAGGTAATTTATAAGTCTCGGAAATACGTACCTCCTCCTCGAATAACTCCGTCTGAGCTGCTATCCCGGTTTCTGAATTACGGTCGAAACCGGCTTCCCCGACAGCAACAATCCGCTTCCGTTCAGCCCATTCTTCAATCCGTTTGACCGGCTCCGACGTTCCGATAAACATAGGATGTATTCCGGCCGAACACAACTCGCCTTCCTCCGCTAGCCGGCCATCGCTAATATCCAGTAAATAGATGTCTTTCCCCCGTTTATGGGTATGAACATCGACATACTTCACCCTTTCCTGCCCCTCTGATTTCATCCGCATATCCGGTTTCAATAGTTCGTTCTCTTCTTCGTCATAATATCCAATATCGTTTTATCGGTCTGCTCCATTCCCGCAGTACCGATAATACCGACATTCCGAATCGTTTGTTCTATATCGTCTTCGATGATACCGTCATTATTTGTCCTGATCCCTTTCATCGACAATAAAGCCGCCTGTACCGCAGCAGATACGCCGGAATACACTTTCAATGCACATCCTTGTTTTGCCCCGTCACACATCATCCCCGTCAAATTCGAACACATCGTTTTGATTGTATTCACGACTTTATCATAATCCCCTCCCATCAAATAAGTAATAGCAGAAGCCGATCCGGTACCCGCTATCAGGATACCGCATAAAGCCGATAAATGCCCCAAATAATAATGAATATGGGCTGCTATAAGATTACTCAAAGCCAATGCCCTCGTCAACTGTTCCCGGGTCGATGCCAACCGTTCCGCTGCAACCACTACCGGTAAAATAACCGTAATTCCCTGATTCCCGCTACCCGAATTCGTCATCACCGGCTTCTCGCATCCATCCATACGGGCATCCGAAGCCGCCGTCGCCTGAATCAGGGCATTGTTCAACAAATCGTCCTCCAAAAGTCCCTTAGCAATATTCTCCTGCAAAGTACGTCCTATCTGCAAACCATAAGCACTCTTCAACCCCTCGTTCGAAATAGCCTTATTCATCTCTGCTCCCTGTAATACAAACTCGATACGGGATATATCTACCGTCTGTATAAAATCCCATATCCGGGCAACACTCAATTCGGGACGTTCCTTTTTATCACATGCATCTACCGTGTACTCCTTTTTAAAGACCGTCTCTCCGTTCTTCTCCACCGACACGATATTCGTATGGGCATGTACGATGACAGTCCGCACCGTATCGTTCCCCTTCCGGCATATCGCTTCTGCATACAGCTTGTCCACGGCATCCTCTTTCATTTTCACGGAAACAGCCCCTTCCGTCACCTTATTTTTTGCGACCTCCAAATTATCACCGACAGATACATCTTTCAACACCTCTAGGCCATACATACTTTTTCCGCATACAGCGCCCAAGGCCGCCGCTATAGGTAAACCCGTCATCCCTGACCCCGGAATCCCGACCCCCATCCCGTTTTTATAAATATTTCCACTCACCCACACCTCAATCTGTTCCGGAACTCCTCCTAATTCCTCCCGACAACGGGCACACGCCAATGCACAGGCTACGGGCTCAGTGCATCCTAAAGCAGGCACGGACTCCTGTCTTAAAATCTCTATAATCTGTTCATCTGTAACCTGATACATATCGTTACTTTTTTATTTTTAATTGTAACAAATTTATTCATTTCTGTTACATTTTGATACAATCAAGCGTATTATTAATATTTTTTAACACTTCAGCTCCAGTCAGAAAAAAAGGATAAAAGAGAGATATTTCTACTTTAATTTTCTATCTTCGCACAAAATTTGTCGTTTTATGTATCGGATCATCGTCATATTGCTACTGTGTTCAAACACCATTTTCGGACAGACCCCCGATTCCGTGAAAATAGAAACTTTACCGGACTTATTTGAAGAATTTATACAAATAAACGACAACGGAGGAACGGTGAATTTCAAGGGAGAAACTGCCGCTAATGATGTGGTAAAGCTCCACATTCGTATGAACCGGGAACAAAAAACAGTGACAGGCTACCGCATTCAGATTTTTTCGGGAAATTCCTATGATTATTCCATTGAACGTCTGCAGCAAATGAAAACAGACTTCGAAACCGAATTCCCGGATATACCGGTATACCTCAACTACTTCGATCCGGATTTTAAAATCCGGGCAGGGAATTTCCGCAACCGTCTGGATTGTATTCCGATGCTGAAACGTATCCGTCGTAAATATCCGTCCAGCTACCCGGTAAAAATGGATATTCCGGTCAGCGATTTGATAAAAGTAAGCCATCCGGAACCTCAAACGCCGGAAGAAGACACCGAAGTAAAATCAATACTTTGATTCATTTGTTGCAACGTTTCGATTTCTTGGCGTAACCGTTGCTGAAACATCCGGTAAGCATCGCTTTCCGGCGAAAAAGGACGGTGGGCCAAACTTTTATTCAATTTATCGACCCGTTTCATCAGAGGTTCTATAGCCGGAGATATCCATGTTTCCTTGAATTTCTCCCATATATACTCCACAGCCAAAGACGATATATGCAACATATCCTCCCCATAAAAACGGTAATCCCGCAATTCATCCATAACGATTTCATAGGCAGGGAAATAATACACCTCAGGAAACTCCTGTACCAGCCTATCTATTGCCAATAAAAGTACGGCTTTACTCAACTGATTGCCATGTGCACCATCCTTCCAATGCCGTATCGGACTTACCGTAAAAACAATCCTCAACTTCGGATTGACTTCACGTAATTGCCGTATCAGCAGTCGATATGCACCGACAATCTCTTCAGGGGTAAGGCAAAAACGCTCGAAATCACCCGCAGGAAAACGATGACAATTGGCGACAATCATTCCCCTCTCTTTGTATCGATACACCCAGGCGGTACCGAAAGTCATCAATAATAAATCCGTTTTCTCAAACCCATCGGCCGCCCGTCCCAAGCGCTCGTTGATATGCTCAAGACACAACTCTTTTGTCGGAGCTGAAAAACAACCGTGGTGATACAAACTCACCCATTTATCAGCATTATACAAAAGGTCTTTCTCGGTAAAACGATACTTTTCCAGCATCAACTTCAAAACATTTGCTACCGACATCGGATTATAAACAATTCCGCAAGGATTCAACTCTGTCCGAAACCGATAATATTTCAACCGTTGTCCTATGTTCTCAGCAAAACACGAGCCCAGCATACATATCCGGGAATCATAATCCACCCTACTCTGTACGGTCTCTATCTCAACCCTTGTTCGAAATTCCATGATCTTTCAAATCCGGTTATATTCAGTATCCTTTTATTCCATTCAGTTTTTCCGTCATTTCCTTTACCCGCTCCGGATACTTTTCCGCTAAATTATACTGTTGGGCAATATCTGCCTCCAGATCATAGAGCCGCGCTCCGACAACTTCACCTCTCCGGTTTGTATATTCCGGAATACAAGCCCAATTCCCTTCCTTCAACCACAAATCGATACCATATCCTTCCAACACCAGACATTCCCGTCCTTCCTTCGCAACTCCCAATAAAGCGTCCAACACATTCATCCCATCTCTTACTTCATAAGGCTGCTCCAGTAAAGCAGCAAAAGAAGGACAGAAATCCAACTGACATACCAAAGCATCCGATGTCGTACCCGCCTTCACCTTCTCCGGCCACCGAACAATCATCGGGATACGTGCTCCTCCCTCATAAGGCGAACATTTCCATCCTGCAAAAGGACCGGCAGGCCGGTGTACTCCGTTTAATTCCTCCGCCATATCCTTATAACCGTCATCCAAAACCGGACCGTTATCGCTGGTAAAAATGACAATGGTATTCTCCGTTAATTTCAATTCATCCAGGTATTTCAAAAATTCCTCCACACAATAATCAGCCTCCAGTATCACATCCCCCCGGGCCCCCAGTTTTGACTTACCGGCAAACATGATATTCGGCAAGCGGGGTACATGCGGCTGATGCAAAGCATAATACAAGAAAAAAGGCTCATCCTTGTGTTTTTTCACATAATTTTTTGCTTCCTCCAAAAATACACTGTACATATCTTCGTCCACCCACAAAGCAGACTTTCCGCCTTTCATATAACCGATACGCGGAATACCGTTGGTAATAGACATATTATGCCCCACACTCGGATGCAACCGGAGAAGTTCCGGATTATCCTTACCCGTCGGCTCCCCGGGGAAATTCATTCTGTAATTCACCTCAATCGGATCATCGGGGTCCAGATTCACAACATCCCCATTCCTTACATACACCGTCGGTACCCTGTCGTTCGTAGCCGCCATAATATAAGAATAATCAAACCCGACATCATTCGGAGAAGGAGCTATATGCTCATTCCAATTCAAATTACCATTTCCCAACCCCAGATGCCATTTGCCGACCACTCCCGTCGCATAGCCGGCCTGTTTCAACATTTTCGGAAAAGTAGGCATATCTTCCTTAATCAACATCGGAGCATCTCCCGGTAATATAGACGCCCCTACCCGCCAGGGATACATCCCCGTCAACATAGCAAAACGGCTGGGAGTACTGGTTGCCGAAGTACAATGTCCGTTCGTCAGACGCAAACCTTCCTCCGCCAAACGGTCTATTCCGGGAGTCTGGATCTCTTCCGCCCCATAACAACTGACATCACCATACCCCAGATCATCGGCCATAATGACAATGATATTCGGCCTGTTTTCTCCCTTCTTGGCCTTCCCGGCACAACCGGCCATCAAAGCTGCTAACGGCACTATGCCTAACTTTAATAAATCCATCTTCATATTTTAAGAAGTATCTACTTATTAATCAGATATTTTATTCGAAACCAAATTTGTGTAAAAATAATTACAAACAACTTAATTACCAAACTTTTTCTTACTTTTTTATTAAAAATGTTTCCAAACGTTAAAACAAAAATTATAACTTTTATCCCGGTTCGTTTCACAAAGTGTATTTTTTCTTATTTTTGCATACTCAAATTCAATGCATGGGATACCTGACGATTATATTAATTGCACTCGGTTTATCGATGGACAGCCTGGCTGTTTGCATCAGCGGTGGTATTTTCATGAAAAAATTCTGTATTCGGAAATCCCTGAAAATGGCTTTTATCATGGGCTTCTTCCAGGGAGGAATGACACTGTTGGGATGGGCACTCGGGAGTAAATTCAGTTCTTACATTTCCGACTTTGACCATTGGATCGCTTTTATCTTATTGGTTTATCTCGGAGGAAAAATGATTTACGAATCCTTTCGGGACGAATCCTCTTCCCTGTCTTCGCTTTCCACCCGGACATTACTCACACTGGGTATCGCAACCAGTATAGATGCTTTGGCTGTCGGAGTCAGCTTTGCATTCCTGAAAACAACCATCCTGTTACCGACTCTGATAATCGCATTTACAACATTTTTCCTTTCCTTGTCCGGTGTTTGTTGCGGTTCCTACTTCGGTAAAATCAAAGGCTTTAACGTCGAATTACTAGGAGGTATCATATTAGTCGGAATCGGGATCAAAATTCTTATCGAGCACACCTGTTTTCAATAAACACTTCAACTGAAATTTACGATTTCTTTCTGCTGTTTCTCCTCCTCAACGAACTATTTGCATTTCGCTTTTAATTTCCTATCTTTGCATTCACATACCTTCTAAATATTTTAGGTCGGACAATTGGGAATTTATCATGGTTTCAACCTGAAATAATTTGGGGCAGACATGGCTTTGACAGCATGAAGAATAGGTATGTAAGCATGTCGGGAGCAGTGAAACGGCCCGTTAATCCCGGACACAAAACTTTAATTGGCGAAAATAATTACGCTCTTGCTGCCTAATCTTTAGAAGATTTTTGGCTTAATTGCTGCTCAAGGAGCGGCGACGAGACATCCCGCCGGTGGTTCCACCTTATTCCGGCCGGCATACGGGGTGCAGTCAATATAAGGTTAGTCTGAGCCCACCTTTGGCGAAAGGCGAAAATTCAAGAGGATAAGCGATGGCTTGGGTGCTTTTTTCCGGACCATCGTCGAAAACCAATAAAAAGCTAAGCATGTAGAAAGCATATGGATTCCGTGTTTGGACCAGGGTTCGATTCCCTGCTGCTCCACCGATTAAAATAAAAGCTACTGAAAAATCAGTAGTTTTTATTTTATTACAACAAACGTAAATTTTTCGTTTCCTTTCCGGTCGCGCTGTTACACAGCAATAACCTGTTTATCATCGAAATTCATTTTTCTTCGGGGATGCTTTGTGGAAAGTATTTTCTTCTGTTTTTCCGCATTCACATGGGTATATATCTGTGTCGTTGCAATAGTGCTATGTCCGAGTAAATTTTGAATATACTTGATATCAACATCCTCTTCCAGCAACAAAGTGGCAAAAGTATGACGGAACGTATGCGGCGTAATCCTTTTATCGATACGGGCAGCCCGGGCATATTTTTTTATCAGTAATCTCACGGATTGAGGGGCCAAAGGCAACCCCAGGCGATTGACAAAAAATGAAGTCACCGGCTTGAATAACCTGAAATAATTTTTCAACGCTGTCAAAACCTCCCTTTGACAGATTTGAATAATCCGTTCCTTACTCCCCTTCCCGAAAACTTTTACCAAACCGTTTTGAAGATCAATATCGCTACATTTCAAATTACACAATTCCGATACGCGTACTCCGGTCGCAAACAACAATTCCATAACGGCAATATTCCGGACCTGGGCTTTATAAGTATAATTATCCGTGCATGTATTGTTCCGGTGCTCCGTATATACCGACTGAAAAATCTTCCTCACTTCGTCCATCGTCATTACGGCAGGCAAAACATAAGGTTCTTTGAATTTTACCTTCATTTTCCGGAACGGACTGACATATGTCTCATCCTCAAACTCCAGAAAATTCATAATCGCTTTCAAGGAAGCGATCTTACGTTTTACCGTCTTAGGCTTAAAATGGGATATTTCCTGAAAGTAATTCTTAAGCATATCCCGGGTCACTTGTTTAATATCCTCACATGGATTCATATTTTGAATATAACCGATAAACTGCCTCAAATCCGTCGCATAGGCATTCAAAGTTTTATCATTCAGATTTTTCTCATACCGACAATGAAACAAAAATTGATGTATAGAACTATCGGCAAGAACAGCATGTTCATTTGTAAAGATTTGCATATTCATAATTTGTGGATTGTTTTTGAAAAGACAAAATAGACTTTCTTATGAGTTCAAATGTATGAATAAATAAGTGATAACTTAATATTATGGACGATTTAAGATTAGTATTAATAGCTGATAGATTATACACAGATAATGTAGATGTGTCTTTTTCCTCTTCTTCTCTAGAACAAATAAGCGATGAATATTTCAATAATGTTTTTGAAGCCTTAAAAACTCTTTCTTCGCAAGTAGTCCATTACAATTCACCAGATGAATTTATAAATAACATTCAAAAGCATAAAAAGGATTTAGTTTTTACTATCTATGGAGGGGAAAGGTCGCGAAACCGCATGGCATTAATACCTGCAATATGTGAAAGTTATAGGATAAAATACTGTGGCGCTGATACATACGCTAGAATTATATGCCAAGATAAATATTTATCAAAATTATATTGTAATGATTTTGGTCTTAAATCAGCAAAAGGCTATTTGATTAGAGATATTAATGAAGTCCAATTATTAGATAATTTAGATTTCCCAATAGTACTAAAGCCTAACATGGAAGGAAGCTCTATAGGTATAACAGAAAACTCTTTAGTAAGCAATATTCACGAAGCAAATATACTTATAAGAGATTTGTTGAAAGTACATAAACAACCGATATTAGCAGAAGAATTTATAGGGGGAAAAGAAGTTTGCTTTTACATCATTGGAGATAATACAGGTTTAAAACTATTTTCAGCACTGGAGTTGTATTTCGAAGATGATGAATATTATATGCAAAAACATCTGTACTGTGCAAATTTGAAGCATCTTTCTGAAAAACTACGTTATAGAACTATCTTAGATAACATCTCATTATCTGAAATTGAAAAAATCAAGGCTATTTTTATCTCATTGGGTAAAATGGATTATATGCGAATAGATTGCAGAATAAAGAATGATGAATTGTATTTAATAGAACTGACACCCGATGCCCATATTGGAGCAGATTCTGGTTTTGGTTATTTGGCTTCTCGATTTGATATGTCGTACTCTGATTTATTTAAATCAATAATTAATACTGCATTAAACTATTATCGACCTCAAGATTCCAATTTGAGATAAAAGATAAACATCTATTTACAGTCGATTCAATATAATCGTTATCATTATGTTGAATCGGCTTATTATATAATCTAAAAGACCATATATTATTTATTATCAATGGTAGTTTATAAATTAATTCAATATATTTCTCTGCATTATTAATGTCTCCTATTTTTTCATAGAATTTAGAAATATTATAATAGCATCCTGCAGTAAGTTCAACACTACTAAATGTCCGTTGATCTAACCTTGTTAATAATGTTGATATAACAGATTTTGCTTCTTCATTTTCTTCACGCCAATCTAATAATGCTAAATAATTCATATAAAGAGCCGTTTTATCAAAGTCTCTCTGTGAAAGAGAGATAGCTCTATTAATATTCTCTTTTATTTCATTATTATAATTTCCTTGATATAAGTGTACTACAGAAATATTATTTAAAATAGAATGCCGTTCAATAACAACATTTTGTAATAAATTCCCTGCTATTTTGAATTGTCTTAATGCAATGCTAAATCTTCCCATCAATGCACTCTGAACACCATAAGTTATCCTAGAATAAGCTTCCATTTTGAAAGCCTTATATTTCTGGAAATGTTTTACACTCTCCCAAATAGGAGCAAGGCTATCTTGAAATGAAGTCTCGGAATAAATTAATTCTGCATTACGGAGGACAAAACCATATTCAAATAAATTGCAATATTTAGGATTATTGTATAATTCTGTATATTCCTGTAAAGCAATATCGTAATTCCCAATAACATAATTTATCATTAATCTTGTAGAACGAAGGGCTAATTCATAATTTATATTTTGGTGATTATTTGAATTCAATTCAAATTCACATAGACTTAAAGCCTCTTCTTTTTTTCCTATGTCTTCTAACACAAGAATTGTTATCAAATTTATTAGGGAACTATGATTATTAGTATCTTTGATTATCTCATAGGCTTTTTCCGAACAAGCAAGATTATAGTATAAAGAAATTAACCATGCATCAATTTTTTCTCTTGATGGAGTCGTTTTCTTTAATTTCTGTCTTACAATCAATACATATTCTATAATGCTCTCTGGGTATTTCGCTTTAAGTGCTTCAATATAAATTTCATTTAAATACGATACTATAACATTATCGAGATTTAGCTGTGAAGCAAAATACAATAACTTGCTTAATCTAACACTTTTTGAAACAAATGTAATAATGTTCTCATTCTGATATATATTATACCATAAATTTTTTGCTAATAATTTTTTTGAAAATAAAATGAGTGTAATAAATCCAGTAATAAATGTCTTTCATCATGTCTATTTACAAAATCGTCCATAATATTAAGTTATCACTTAT
>ULJF01002635.1_pt1 | contig 18597 bp, 20 predicted proteins | sample 1950821 | NCBI WGS metagenome assembly ULJF01 (sample SAMEA4835466, study PRJEB28245) | human gut metagenome | biome: gut microbiome; material: fecal sample | place: Denmark | collected 2008 | reverse complement strand
ATCATATCCATGTTATTGTCAGCATTCATTTGGGTGAAGCCGGAGTAGATATTTCACTGATGAGTCATTTTGATTTAATCCGATTTTGGTGGATAATTTTAAAATCGGTTTTTTCAAATTTAATAATCATGGACTGTTTATTGGGGCCTTTGATATCTACTTCACAAAACAAGTCATGTTTTTTTTCATACAGTCTAAATCTGTATTTATGCTTGTTTCTGCGATTAGTTTTAAAATGCCTGAATTTACAACTCAATGAATCACGATAAGTAATAGTCCAATCATTCTCGCCATACTCATTGGGTATTGAATGATAAACGCCATCGCTATAGATAGGTTGTTTGAGGATGTTAGGGGGCATTGTGACCTTAATATTAAAATTTTTCGGATTTAAATCCCCAAAATCTATATTTATTTTATTTTGGTATCTGCACGAACTGAAACACCCGATGATGGTTACTATATTTATTAGTTTTTTCATGTCTATCTATTTTGAAAAGCACTCCTGATCTTGCGTCCATTTTGATATACATTCATTGGATTGGCGGGTGGATATGAGCCGGGTAAAAACCAATGAGATTGTACTCCTTGTCCTGGATTTCCCCCAACCATATATGTATTTCCGATACCATAGCCATACCCTAATGTTCTGGCCATATTTGTGCTTCTATAGAAAGGATTGTTGGATGGATAAGACGATGTCTGTTGTCCCCAGACGTTCACGCCATTAAAATTATCTAAATTAGATATATTCCGTGCGAAAGAACCAATATATTTCCCTCCATAAGTATCATTACCTGTATTACAACCATAAAAGCCCATATTTGCATCGCTATTTTTCCAGTTAAAGTTAATGTTGCTCCATCCTTCAAGTGACATCTGACCTCCCATACCATATTCGCCGGAACTAGTCACATCTCCGATAGGACCATCCCAGCCTGCATGTGACCAAATTCCTGCTTCTGCCGTTTTACCGTATTGATCACTATAACTGCTTACAGCCCAATTGACCATATCTCCAATCAGACCGATGTCACTGACCCCTATCATTATAACCTTGTCTGTTTTTGTATTAAAATTTTTGTTGGATTGTATCTCTTGCATTCTGGTTTCTGCAGCAGCTCTGAACATTTTATCATCAGTAGTATAAAATAACATATATACATCTTCTCCATAAGGGTCAATAAACCTTAATGGATTATTCAGACAATAGGCATACGGCGAGAACGGGTAATACTTTTCTGCTTTAGGATCTGGAGTCAACCATGCTCTTTCGGCATCGGTAAGCTGTTTTTCACCAATCACTTTGCCTGCCCTATCAAAGAACATAACAATACCTGTTCGGGTATTGTGCTCCAATCTTGCTATAGGCGAGTCCGCGGCCGTATTCTCAATCACAAACACAGCATCGGTAACTTTACTCGTAGCGGATTTGCCATTTTCCCCCTTTTCTCCAAGTACATATGTCTTACCAAAGATAGCATAAGGATTCTTATGCTCAAAATTTTGAGCGAAAGAAATAGTGCTGACGCATATTGTTACAACAATTAGTACTGAAAGTGTAATCATTTTCATAACTTTTAAGGTTTTAGGTTTGTCTTTTTATCTGCTTCAAGAAGTTTGTTTGTTGTTTTCTCAATTTTCTGTTCACTCATTCCCTGCTGTTTCATTGCCTGTATGCTACCATTTAATAGTTCGCGATAGGTAGAGTCACTCATATCCTTATAGCCAAGCTTCTGGAGTCGGTCGTTGTACTCATACCACTGATTGTCTATTGATTTAGCATAGGCGTCCATAACCTTGCCGTTCGACTTGAGATAATTTATCAGCTTTATATTGATGGCATTACACATATTGATAAGCGCACTGATATTCTGAGGGAAATATTCCAGAGCCTTTTCAATAGTCAGAGAAACAAAGCTGTCGTAGTCATTATATTTTCGCTGATAGCTCAATGTTAAATCGGTCAGTAGAAGAGCAACAGTCTCCTTATCCGACAGTGGATTCATATAGACTTTATTGCGAATCATCTCGTCGGTAATTCCGAAATGTTCAATATAAAACACCTCGCGGGATAAGGATTGGGTTGTTAGCTCGACGTTTCGCCACTGATTAGGATCAGTTTCGTGTTGGTGTCGTACAAACAAGTGTTGCGGAGCAAGAGTGAGATATGCCTCTGCGCCGATGGCTTCTGCAAGGATTTTGTAATAAGTTGGCAATGAACGGCACTGTCCGGAGTGAGTGCGCATAACTTTAGTTACAAAGTAGTTATTTAAATCCTCTGTTGCACTGATATCGTTAAAATCGTATGTAAATGGTTTGTTCCTGTTCATCGGATATGGTCGGGCAAAATATTCGAACAATGCGACGTTTTTACCTGTTGGAATTTGGTCGAGGTGGTTTGCAGAGATGAATTGATTAATTGCTTCGGCTGCTGAATCTATTTGCCTGCAGTAGGTTTCATAATCTGGTTTACCGTCAAGGTAAGCCCATTCTGTTAAGAATACGGCTCGTTTGATTGACAAAGGCTTTTTACCTTCAAGCATATCGGCAAATTCGTGATAAGCATTGTTGAAGTTTAAGTCTGTACTGACTTTTTCACGTTGAACTTGTGCTGATACGCCCACCCCGAATGAACAGAGTACAATAGACAGTATAATTTTCTTGACAACATTCATTGTATTAGTGTTTTGTGTTTTATACAAAGTTAATAGCGATAAAGTGAAAATCAAAGAAAATAAATCTTACAAAGATATGTGTTATGTATTGTGAATCAGTAATATAAAAATAATAAATCTTACAATTAAAATACAGAGCAAAATATCGAGCGAGAAATGAGCCGTAGAATATATTTTTAGGAAAAATAGTTATACCTTTGATATACAAGAACAATTGTTATGCATAAAAATCAACCCATCAAAAAAGAGTTTCTGGATATTATTCGGAGATTAGTAGGTTTGTCTTATAGATATTCAGGCAATAAGGAACTTTTCTACAAGAAGTTCACGGATCTTGTTCATATTGATGAACTGAAACGGCTTCGTATTATTGATCCTGATACATTGGAACCGGACAATAAAAATATCGACAAACTTAACCCTGAAGAGCTGGAGGTTTACTGCTTGATGTGTTATGGATTTAAGGCTCACGAAATTAATGTTATTTGCAGGCACAAAAGTATCAATTCGACTTATGTCAAGCAGTATAGAGTTCGTAAAAAACTCGGAGGAGCGGCTTCGCCTGAAATAGTGCTTGTCATGTCGGTAACATGTATTTTAATATATTTGCTGGTAACTGTATTAAATTCAATCCAGCCTGGTTTTGTAAGTGATTTTTATCACAATATATCTGATTGCGTTTGCGTTGTGTTAAATTGGGTGCATAATATTTTCTGGGCATAGTACGGGTTGTGTAAAACATTATATAAATCATAATATGAAAAATTGCATTATACTGTTTATCTTCGCTTGCCTGGCAGGTTGCACAGGGAGGCAGCAGGCGGATACGGATGTCATCCGTCTGACGCTTACAAAATCGCAGGACACGGTTTCGCGTCCGCGTTCGGCCAGCGGATTCCTTTCAGAAGAAAAAAATCCCTTTCCCAGTATTCATCCTGAAACCGTAACACGTATTCCCGGTTGGAAAAATTCGCAATTGTATTATAACGATATCGACTTTCCGCAGCTCCTGTTCCAGGCGTATAAGGCCGGGCGGGTCAGCCAGGAACTCTGTATGGAATATTTCAGGGGATGGGGAAGGGATACCAATTCTTGTTCCCCTGTCGAACGCAAAGGCTATTTCGCCCTGTTGACGGGAGAAGGTGAGGACGGTTTGGAATATGTTGTGGCCGACGGTAATGGGAACTTCGACTTTACCGACGACCGGGTGCAACCCCTCTCCGCTGCCACTTCCCCGGTAAAAGTTGTCTTCGAGCGATTCGACGGCAACCGCCCTGTAACCGATTCGTCCTGGATCCTTCCCAAGCGGCTGTCCGGTGATGAAGCTTTTTTGTACGTACAATACCGGGAAAAAACAGAAACAACCTTCTCTCTGGAGGGGAAAAACTATATTTGCCGGATGATCCCTTCCGGCCTGCAATACGGGGAACAACGCACATCGATCGAATGTGAGTCGTCCGACACCCTGCTTAAATGTGCGCCCAATGAATATCTGAAACTGGGCGATGCCTATTACAAAGCCGACAGCGTCGGCGACGACGGCCGCTACCTTCGTTTGTCCCGCGTAAAGGATACGGCGTCGATGGCCGGCACTCAGGTCGGTTTCCCGCCTATTCCTTTCACCGTTACGGCCACTGATGGGCGCATCCTTCGTTTCCCCGGGGATTTCAAGGGTAAATATGTCTTGCTTGATTTCTGGGCAACCACCTGCGGCCCTTGCCGCGATGAAATCCGGAATGTCTATCCCGCTCTTTACGAGCGCTACAAAGCACAGGGATTTGAAATTCTGGGCATAGCCGCCGACAATGCTGCCGATATTGCCGCTTTCAGCCGCACCGTTCCCCTGCCGTGGCCTGTCGTCGCCGAACGCGACCAGCAGACGAAACCCGGCCGGCTGTACAACATCAACGGCTATCCTTCCCTTTTCCTGATCTCTCCCGGGGGGCGTATTCTCTATAAGGGCGATATCCTCCGGGGCGAAATCCTCAAAATGATTCTGGACAGGATATTTAAACCGGAACAGCCGAAAACCGAACGGCTGTGATAATTTACGATTGCTGATTTACGCTTCCTCTTTTTTGCAGGGAGGGATGGCGGGTATAATCAACAATCGTAAATCATAAATCTAAAATCTTCTGAATGCCGGCAAACTACACCTCTTCATATTTCAGCCCTTTCAGTGCATCGTCCGAATAGATATGCAGGCTGTGGGCGGTTTTGCTCAGGCAGGTAATACGGTGGATGTGGTTGGTAAATTTCCCGGCTTCGCCGATGGCGTAGAGCCCCGATTGTCCGGTGATATGGAGTTGTTGTACGGGGTGGGCGCCTGTTCCGCGAGGTTCGAATATTTCCACCAAAAACTCGCCGTCGGCAAACGTGTATCCGGCAAACTGCGGGTGGCTGTGAATGGCTGTCCGGTTGCCCTTTTTCCAGCACATCACAATGGCTTCCCATCCTGTTCCGGCATCCCTGCCGATATAGTCCCTCACATACGTTTCGTCCGAAAACCGGTTAAACCCGCCCAGGTCGTGTTCCTCCACAAATCCCAGGGCATATGCTTTAATCTGTTCTCCCAGGGGGGCGCCTATCTCTTTGCCCTCCACCAGTTGCAACAGCCCTTCCATAAACCCTCCGTATCCGTTGCTCACCACCCGTTCACCCCCGAAATCTTCCGCCAATGTTTTGTTTGTTTCCATAGATTCTGTTTTTTGTAAAATTACTCCGATTCCACTTTCCTTACAGGTGTATTAATACCTATTTCCCGGGGAGACAAATGCGGATTTTCAAATGCGGAGAGATTTTGTTTGTTGGTGCAAAAACGGTAAAAAGGGATTTTATGTTATATAAAGTTTAAATTTCTTTTGGGGTGGTAATTTTAGATTGAAAAGGTTGCTTCTTATTGTACATTAAAAACTATTGGGAGACATATCTCACAAGACTATTTTCACTTTTAGAAAACATATATCGGTATTTGGGCATTTAATATTACTGAAATGTTTTTTAAAGTTTATTTTTCCGTATCAATAGTAAGTTATTTAATGGAATATATACCTGCAAATTTGGAAAATGGACCAATAATCCGAAATAGAAAAACAGATAAAAAAATAAAAAATACTGTCCGATTGAATGATAATCGTTCGGTAGCAATAAGCCAAAGAAAAATAATTCAATTACTTACGGCTAAACGCTATTTTAAGGCACAAAAAGGAAATCTTGCAGATATAAGTAAAAAAAGCAACCTTATGTTTTCAAACCGAAAGTAATTACTGATGGCATACCGGATAATGCCATAGGAGATGACGGATTTTCAACATTTGAACCTGGATTTTCTGCTTCCCGAACATCATGGCACTATGATGTAAAATTTGAAATAGATAATAGTTCTGACGTTGCACATGGTCCCGTCACGGATTTGGCAGGTTATTATGGGCATGACACAGGAATCTCAATTGCACCCGGACATTGGTCAATTAATAAAACTCCTGATAAGCCTGAAAACACCGGAGATGTAAGTGATTTAAGGACATATTCGTCCGGTAAAATAGAAATAAATGATGAATATAACGGTCATACGAAGCGAGAAGATCCTAAAAATCTAGGTATTTATAAATAACACTTTACCTCGTCCCCGTGTGTTTCAAATATGAAAGGGTTGAGTTGTATTAAAATTTGTTGTAACTTGTGAATGTTAACCCAAATAATCTGGAAATGAAAAGGCCGGAGATTTAGAAGAGTGTCTCCTGCCTCGGATGGAAAGTGGAGGTGATACCCCGTTGTGTGAGCCATCTGTCTGAGTAGGCAGTTAGTGGGTGGGGAATGAACCGTATTCACATCTGCTGTGCCGTGGGCAATTAGGTGAGTAATGTTATTCCTCAGCGCCTGGTTTTTACTCTGAAAGATACCGAACGCGAAGGCGAGTTGTTGGCAGATGGTAAGTATGCGGATATCAATATATATAGTATTCTGAAAAGAGAGGTGGAAAGCTGGAAATTTAATATATAGCTCCCGAAACACTAGGAAACTTCCCTTTGCCTTCAGGTTATCCATGAGATTTGTTTGGCTATGGTGGTGGTTTTGATTATTGTGTTTTTATGTGAAGATTTTGGATAATCTTAGATCAGTATCTTTTGTACTTTATCTATATTTTGTTAAAAATAATCTTTCCGCAATCGTTTTAAATATTCGCAATAGAGAATATCGGGAAATATTACCTTTACCAATTGTAGTCTTTCCAGATTTGAGACAAAAAGGAATGAACTTACTTTTAGCTTAAAATGAATAAAAGTTTATTATTTTTTTCTTAGTAGCTAAAAGAAGATTGAAAAAAATGTCTGTTTGTAGGGAATGATGATAGGAATATATAAATGTAAGTTATTTGTTTTTAATGTGTTCGTTTTTAACATGAAAAACAAATAATGAAGTTTTACAAACAAATCTTGCAAAAAAAGAAAATTGTCTATATTTTTAAAGTGACTTAATATTCAAAACATATTTGAGAGATTTTCGTTTATAAATAAAAAACTTTATGTTCTGTTTGTTTTAGATTTATTTATTACTTTTGCAGTTCTTTAAATCATTTAGTTTATGTCTGATATTCAAGAAAAATATAGTTTAGATACTTATAATAATTATCTGAAAAAATTGAGAAAAGCTATTGCAGATAATAGCTCTGACCCTATTTTGAATGATAGTCCTATTCATGCCGCTATGGTTATGGGGGTTATTTTGGATCATTCAAAAGAAGTTAGCATGTATTGTGGTAGATTTGCTATATTTAGAGATGATTTTAAGAAAATTATTGACGATTGTATAAAGGAGAAGGTTAATGTAGGTGAAGCTAAATTTGACCCTTTACAAGATTTGCGGGAGAGTTTGAAGACTTTTTTAGAAAAAGGGGGATATTTTGAAGTTGTTTTGGAGAAGAATGAACCTGATTTGAAAAATGAGCCTATCTGGGATATATTGAAAGCGTATCTTGGTAAGCAAGTTAAAATCCGTTTAGCAAATCCAGATGCCATTTATAAAGATGCTTATCATTTTTTTGTAGGAGATAAGAAAATGTATAGGCGAGAAAGTGATCCTACTGAAAGGACTGCAATTTGTTGTTTTAATAATGTGGAGAAAGCAAATGTTTTATTAGAACGTTTTGACCAATTAGTAACCGGGTCGCGTATTTTATATTCCTGATTTTGTAATGTGTGCTACTTTTTTAGGTGATAGCCAAACTTTTTTTGGAGTTTTGGTAACATTGACTGTTGTTTGTCTTTTTTTAGATCAAAATAATTTTATTGTTGAATTTCTGAAGAATATTCAAGATGTATTTGTAAAAAAAATAGCGGATATGCATCAGGATATTGTTTCAAAAACAAAAGTTTCTTGGGGTAAAAATACTGATAAGCAAAATAAAACTTTTGAATTTTATTATAAAAATGCAGAAGGAAATGATGAACTTTTGATGAAAGGTCTTACAATAGTTGATAACATTGAATTTGCACGACAACAATCTGAAAATAATATAACATCTATTGATGCAGATACAATATGGGAACTCTTCAATATAAGGTAATTCTTCGTCTATTTTATAATTAAATTGTTTCTTTTTTGGAGTTATCGTGAAAATATTATTGGGATTACAACCATAAACAAAGAAATAGTAATTATTTAAAACAAAATACCCCATTGCATTTTCATCAATATATGGTTTCTCATCAGCTTCCATGCCTATTTCATAAATACATTCGTCATTCTTTTTTTCAATTTTCATTATGAAATAACTATATGTCATATCTTTAATTTTGGGGCATTTTTTCTCAAATACTAAAGAGTCGAATGTTGATAAAAAAGAACTATCTTTAATTATCAACTCATTAATAGTATATGAAAAATGTTGTTTCGGTACAATTAAGCTCTGTGATTGAGCTATAAAAATAAAATTTATGAAAAAAAAGGCCAGATATAAATTTAAATGTTTCATAAATGTTTGTATTAAAAAGGTATTTTCTTTTTTGTAGGTACGTGATATATATTGTAAGAGGGGATTGCCATGCCTTTTGATTTCAAATAGTTGTTTATACTCTCTTTAAAGCCTAAATCTCCTTTTGGTTTTGGCTTATAATTACCACTTGGAGTTTTTCCCCGTGGATGACTATGATTTAATTCCCGGATTGTATATTCATGTAAAAGTTGTTTTTTTAGTAATTCTGTCATTCCGGGTTCTTTTGCCCTAATATGTCCGGTTGTAACAAAATTCAATCCTTTATTTCCTGCAATACCGGTCATTGCTTGGCTGACTTCCACATTAGTCGTACTGCCTGTGACATTATCAGTAGCATTTTACCCCCGTCCCTGTGTGCTTATTAAAAAGATTCCCGATACCAATTGGTATCTATTTTTTTATATGTTTTGGTTTTTTCCTTGAACATCTTAATGTCTGCGGGATTGTCAGTATACGTAAAAGCAGAATAATGATCCAAAAAACCTCGGTCGATGTAAAACCTGATTGTGAATTTTCCGTCTTCGGTTTTATAAATGACAATCTCATTTCCTCCGTTTGAAATAGGAGGAATATTCCATCGTTTTAGCTTACAGATATTTTTGTTATATGATGAATTTGGCTGTAGCTGATTTGTTTTTACTAATGCAACGATTTTATTTCTTGTACTTTTTCGCAAATTCCAATCTATTTTTTCGATGAGGATGTGCCCGAAAAATAACGATAAACTTCCGATTACAATTGTCGATATAAGTCCGGCTTTTTGTATGCCGGTTATAAGCTTTTTTTTCATTAAAACAAAGGTTAGCCCAAAGGTTAATGCTGCACCTATAAGTATATAAGGAATGAAGAAAAGGCTGGTTAAGCCGGAGGTATAGTAATAAATTAACGGAGCCTGAAAGATTGCCATTAATAATACGATACCAATTAATATATTGTATCTGTATTTTCTCATAGATTTAAAGATAGTAGTGGTGCGATAAAAATCTAACCACTGTTGTTAAAATATTAATTTATAAACAAATACGATCGTTCTTTGATTTTTTGATTTGAAAGTGATTTATTAGTCTTGTAGTTTCAATACATCAAGATTATGAATCAGGGTAAATATGTATTCTCCCAAATCATCGAGTTTATATCACGTTACCAATTTGACAAGTTTGTAAAACAATATAAAGGGGATTGGCATGTCAAGAATCTAAATAGTTATAATCACCTTCTTTATCTGCTTTTCGGGCAGCTGACAGGATGTGATTCGCTCAGAGATATCTGCCTTTGTTTGGTAGTACTTTATCCCCGTCCCCGTGTGCTTTTGGAATAACATTTCATTTGCATAGCTATTTTGTATAGTTGATAGAAATAACTATCCATCCCTTTTGACGTTTCTCTAATCCATAAGTTATCATTTTAATATTCGCTTTTTTATCTTTTGCTTTGAAATAAACTTGTGCATTGTTGCCTTTGATCGTTTCTTCTATATCATAATTTCCATATCCAAAAGCGTTTGAATTTTTTTTCCCCTTACCGAGGTTATAATGAAATTTAATCATTTTTATCCAATCCTCTTTGGGATTTTTTGAGCCTAATTTTGAATATACCTGTTCTACATCTATATATTGCATCGCGTCATCTAAATGCATAGATTGTTCTGCATCTATCAGTTTTACAACAGTAACAAAAGGCGTTTCCAATTTTATCGTTTTACTGACAGAGCATGAACTCATAGATAATATTAAGAAACAAAACAGGGATGAGGTAATTTTATTTTCCATAATATTGTAAATAAGGTTTGGCGACAACAGATTTTGGACCTTTTATATTCTTAGCACCAGGTAATGTCATTACTGCATTATAAAGATTATTCGGTGCTGTAATTCTTGTATTATGATACATCACATTTAGTGGAAAAGGAACTTTTACATATTGGCTTGCATCCAAAGTTGAAAAAACAGTTTTTAGAGAACTTTCCGCAAATGTTGAGCAATTGAAATTACTTGCATTATATGCTTTATCTGAATTAGCTGTTCTGGACGTATAACCTTGAATTTTTAAATCTTGATCATAGGTTGTATTAATTTGAACAATCCCATCGGCTGCCCGTCCTTCTGCACTGACATTCCCATTCCTCGATCCTGTAGGATCTTTCGTTTTTAAGTCTTCTAAATTGTCGATTATTATTCCTTTTGAATAATCAGGTTTTACATTACTTTGTAGTTCTGTTTTCCCTATTGGACTATTGGGCCATAAATCATAATACGTCATAGTTCCGTCTTTAACCATTTCATAAGTAGTGTTTCCTTTACTATCTAAAATAATATTTCCTTTTCTATCTCTGGCTTCTTGTCGTTTATAATTATCTATTGCAATACCTGCGTGGCCTGTTTCGTTATTTTTCGAAAACCAAATTAACAAATAACTATCTCTGCCATCGGGGTCAATAACATTTGTCGGGTTGTTCCAGCAATAGTTGTACGGACTCAAATCATAATATTTTTCACTTAGGGGATCAACGGACAGCCATCTTGCCTTTTCTTTGGTGTCGAGTTGTTTTTGGGTGAGGATTTTGCCGTTTTTATCGAATAAGGTTGCAATCCCCGTTTGTGTATCCAGTTCCAGTTTTGTTAAAGAACTTGTTTTATCTTTGTTTGTGATATCGAGTTTGTACTCTCTTTTCCTTTCGTATTCGGTCGTTAAGAGTATGCCGTCACTTCCAAAGATAGAATAAGGATTTTGATTTTGCAAAGTTGTATTATACAATTTGTTTTCGGTGAATGTAATTTCGGAAGATTTATTTTTCCGAATGATTGTAAACAGACAACAACAAATGCCGATTGTTATAAGTCCCATGTAGATTTTTGTTTTCATTGCATTACGGTTTTAATTTATAGTTTACTGTCAGTATTGTTTTGTGTGCGTTGCTTGTTTTTTTCAGCTTCCATATCGTTCAGCCATTTTGAGTATTGTTGTTCGGTCATTTCGCGATATCCGAGGGCTTCTATCTTTTTCTGTGTCACTTTAAATTCTTTGTGGTTTGCCCTTAAAAATTCATCTGTTTTTTCCCCGTTTTTTTTGATATACTCCAAACCGATCGTACGGAGTGCATTGTGTTTTTCCATAAGGGCGGGCAGGTTGTGGGGGTAGTATTGGAGTGATTTGTTATAGCATTGTAGTACAAACGGAGTGTATCCGTATAAATTTTCATATCCGTTGCCCAGTTCATACAAAAGGAATGCTATGTTTTGTTTTTCACTCATGGCATCCATATAGATTTTATTTCGTATGGCTTCTGCGGAAATGTTCATGGAGGAGATGATGTAGGGATCGGATGCGAAATGGCCATTTGTCAGCTCAATGTTTACCCATCTGTTGTCTTCTCCCGGATGTTTTATGTAAAGGTGGTTTGGAGCTTGTGCCAGATAGGCCTCGGAGCCGATTTCATCGGCAAGAATTTTATAGAATATGGGCAAAGACCGGCATTGTCCCGTATGGGTTTGCATGAGTTTTGTAATGAATATTTTAGTATAGTCTTCCCGGCCGGTAAAATCTTCAAAATCGTAGGTGTAGGGTTTGTTCCCGTTCATCCAATTTGGTTTTGTGAAAAACTCAAACAGGGCATAGTTTCCGGCTGTCCGGTATTGGCCGATACCTTTTTGACGGATAAATCTTTTTAAGTTATCTGCATGTTTTGTTATTTCGGTACAAAATTTTTGGTAATCCGGTTTTCCGTTTAAATAGGCCCATTCCAGGAGAAATACGGCTCTTTTGAAACTGACAGGTGATTTTTCTTCAATCATTCCCAATATCTCATTGTAACTGATTTTATATAATGAATCCTGTGAAACAGGAATCGTATCGGCCTTTGGCATTTTTCCGTAACCGATTGTGTTTTGTTTTTTGCTGTTTTTGCAGGATATCATAAAACAGGAGAGGTTTATGATCAGAATCAGAAACAGGTATCGATGTAAAGATTTCATAGGTATTGTTTTTAAGGTTTTGTTGTTTTCTTTTAAAGGTAGCGGCGATTTTTTTTTTATACAAAATAAAAACCTTATCACTGCTATTGTAATACGTTGATAATCAATCGCTGTTTTTATAAAAACCTTATCATCGTAAAATCACTCTGTTTTTGCCCTGAATAAGAAACGGAAAGACGGGGATAAACGGAAAGATTGTAAATACGGACGGTAAGAACAAGCGTTGTTTTTTCGGTGTATATTCGTGGGCGGGAGCAGAAAGGCGAGTAATTGGTTTATTTCAGTAAATTACGGGATGTCCGGGGAATGTGAACGCCGGAATTGTGAGGTAAACCGAAAGGCAGAAAGCCGTTATCAGGTAAGTAAGGTGGTTCTTTGGGTTATTGATGCCGAATCCGGAAAATGGATGTATCAATTGGAGTTCTATATAAAGCGGGAATGTTTACCGGAAATCTAGGTAAGTGCTGTTTTTGGAAAATAGCACTTTAGCCCCGTCCCCGTGATTAAAGAATCGGGAGGGGGTCGGGGATTGACGGGGAGCTTGATGCTATTCTATGTGTAGGTATTCAATGGGTTGTTGTCGGGTTTTGTCCAGAGGAAACGATTGGTAGCGAACTGTGTTGAAATCGATATTTTTCAGGTCGATGCAGCGGATGGTTGAGTTGTAGGCTGTTTTGTAATATATTTTACGGTTGGTGAGATCGATGGCGGAGGTCCATTGGGTGGCACTTGGGAGGTCGGGGGATTCGCCAACGGGATGTTCTATACCGATAGGGATGTCGAAATTATTGAGGATGTGGAAGCATTGGAGGACAGTTTCAAAGTCGGTAGGCTGCTGGGGGGCTGTTGCTTTATAAAAACTGATCCGGACGAAACGGGAAGGCGGGGTCACATCTCCGGGCAATCCTAAAAATCCTGATCCAGCCCCTAAAGCAGTCAGAGTGAGGTTGCTTAAAGTGTGTGGGGCAACACCTCCCGGAAAAAGGTTTATGTAATTGTTCAGGTTGGTGAGGTGCCATTCGAATCCGGGGGAGTTTGTTAATACTCCTACAGGGTTATCGTAAAAATGAGGAATGCCGTCTACAATTTCCAGTACCGCCTGTTTGCCGGTTGAATCGCCTATGCGCCAGTGGACGGTGGAAGTGGAGCCGGGCTCGTCTATGCCGATAATCCGGATGGAGTGAAGGGCTGTTTTAACTTCGTCGACAGAAGAGAATTGTGCAAGCATCCAGGTTACCAGTTGCAGGTCGTTTACAGTACGGAGGTTCTCTGTCGGGTCGTAGGCTGAGTAGCTTCCGTAGCGGGGAAAATAGAAAAGGCCCGCAGAAAGCCCTGCTTCATTGAGCCCTTCTGCAATGAATTCTTTTTGTATGATGGCCAGGCCGGCTACGCCGTATTTCGTTTGGAAGGTTGCTCCGTTGAGTCCTGTCGGGGTATAGGTTTTTATTTGTCTGCCTCTGGGGATAATGACGTATTCGCTGGGTAGGTAGCTTTCTCCCCACTCGATGGTGCGGGCCTGGATATAAGCCCCGTCTTTGGCTCGCAGGGAAAGCCCGGTGCAGGCCTGTAGTGAAAAATGAATGCTCAGTAAGAAAGTGAGCAGGCTGAGGGTTAGGTATCTCATAAATGATCGGTTTAAAGTTAGGTGAAATCTGCGACGGTTGGGTTGTGGATGGTCAGGCCGCCGTCTGCTATGAGGGTTTGACCTGTGAGGTATTTTGCATCTTCTGAGGCTAAAAAGGCCACAACAGAGGCGATGTCTTGTGGTTGGCCAAGGTAAGGAAGGGCGTTGTGTCGGGCAAATATTTTCCGGGTTTCTTCCGGGAGATTGCTTAGTGCTGCGGGGGTCAGTACCAGACCGGGGGCAACGGCATTACAGCGGATGTTGTGTTTTCCCATTTGGGTGGCCGTGTAGCGGGTTAAGTTGATGATCCCTGCTTTGGCAGCTCCGTAGTAAGTGCCTCTGAAATCTCCGGTGATCCCTCCGATAGAGGCTATATTCACGATATTTCCTCCTTTTTGCCGGATCATTGCCGGGATGACGAGCTGGCTTAAATAGATTGCACAACGTAGATTGATATGGAAAGCCTGATCAAAATAACTGATGTCCAGGTTTTCGATATTTTTATCTTTTTGCAGATCAGTGCCTCCGACATTGTTGACCAGAACGTCTATCCTTTGGTATTTTTCAAGTGTCAGTTCGGTCAGTGTCCGGCAGCTTTCGAGATTTTCGGCAGAGAAATAAACCGGGTAAACTTCGTTTTTTTCTGTTTTTAAGTCCTGTGCCAGAAGTGCTGTTTTTTCTTTTGCAAAATCTGCCATTACAACTGTTCCGCCTTCAGACACGATGCGCCGTGTGGTAGCTTCTCCTATTCCGGAAGCTGCCCCGGTGACGATCACAACTTTATCTTTAAATCTGTTCATTTCAATCTCTTGTTTTCTTTTATAACGATTGTGAGGGAAAATGGTTGGCAGGGTGTGTTGTGATTATTTTTAAAGCCCTCTGGAACTGCTTTCCGTGCTATAAAAGCCTGTTGTATTGTGTTATTTAGTTCTATGTATGTGGAAAATTGAAACCAGAACGCCGAAGGATAAATGAATCAAAATCTCATTCATAAACTGAATAGCACTTTACCCCCGTCCCCGGGTGCTTATTGAATCCTGGATTATGGATGTATTTAATTCAAGTCCTTTCTTCCAGTCTGATTCTGTGCTATCAAAAAAAATGGGGGTAATTTTTAATGATTTTAGTTCTTTTGTGTTAGTTGGAGATATTTTGATAATATTAAAACTTCTTTGACGGTCGTTTGTTGGCGCATATCCGCCGGTTGTATTGGTACAAATAGAAGTTATATGACGTATTTCTGAGTATCCTTGATAATTTAAACAAGAAAAAGATAAATTGAAAAAATTGGAAAAATGTGAATGTCCGGTAAGTATCAAATTGCATTTGTATTTTGTAAGTAAGTTAATAATCAATCCTGCATTAATTAATCCTTCATTGGTATCTAAATTGTTGAGGGAAAAATTAGGAAAAATATTATGATGAAAAATAGCTATTCTTAATTCATTAGGCAGTGGTTCTGCTTTTGCCCAATTGCTATTCTCAATATATTGTATGACATCATGGCTTATCATCCCAATACCTTTGTTGTGAGGATCTAAAAATACTGAATTTAGTCCCAATATTTTTATTTTACCTTGATTGAATTCTTGAGTAAAACAAAATGAATCCAAAGTAGACTGGTTAAAATTTAATTTAGTGTAGCCCACTAATTGATGAATAAAGTTTAAAGAATTATCAAATACTTTTTTATAAAATTCCTCAAGATATTTACCTGGAATCTGAGAGGTTTCTCCTTTTGAAAAATTGTTCCAATATGCATCATGATTGCCAGGTACTATTAAAAGTTTATCAAAATCATTTGTAGTATTCTTGACTATTTCCCTAAGAATTTCAGCGCAACCTGATAAATCTTTTTCTGGCATTTTACTCGCATAATCACCTGAAAATACGATAAAATCTATTGGGGATGAATTATTTTCTTTTTTTAGGAAATTTATAAGAGTGGAAAATAATTTTTTTTGTTGATTAGCTTGTATCTCGTTTAAGGTAGAATCATAATGAAAATCGCTTAAATGCAAAATTGTCAGAGGTTTGAATTGTGATATTGTGACAATATCTTTGATAAAATCCTCATCTCCTTTACTTGCTTTATCGTAAATGCCTATTAAATTGTTTTTGTATTGTTTTTTGATGGTTCTAAGATCATTTTCATATGGTTTTCTTTGGCTGGTATATATAACAAATGGAACACCTTTAAGAGAAAGACTTTCAATTAAATCTGTGTATCTCTGTTCGTCTGGATCAGTAATGTTTTTAAATTGTAGATCAATTATTATCAAGTCATAATGTTTGTTGTTATCTGTATTATTATTGCTTTTATCATTACTCCTGATAATGGCAGATAAACCTATTCCAATATTAGATATTGTTTTTATTTTTATATCTGGGTTTCCTCTTTCCAGTTCATTTTTAATTATGTTTAGAGATTTATATGATGCAGATGTTGAAACCCAATCGTCATCAATCCATAAAATATTGAATTCATTCATATCTCCAGTCGATTATAGTATTAATATTTAGTTTTTCGATAATTTTATTATGAATTGCATAAAGATCATTCTCTGTTTTTGTTTGGTTACAGATATCCACAAAGAACCATTTTGCATTTAAAGAGTTTACGATTTCGATTATAAAATCTGCAAATGCCAAAGCATTAATTTTTGTATTTCCTATCTTATTTTGAAAGACATACCAAGTCCAGATCCCATCAAGTAAAATTGCACAATTGGGACAAAATTCGTATATCTGTTTTTTTATATTATGAATATCTTCTTCCAAGTTGAAAGATAACTCTATTGTGGTCCACTTTTGGCTTCTCCTTTTTCTGTGTGATATAATTGTATTGGTATAAATTTTAAATTGTGGTAGAGTTGCAATATAAAATAGTTTATTAAAGTTTTCCATCTTTTGCTCTACGAAAACTGATTTTCCACAATTTCGTGGTCCAATGTGAAATTCAATATTCATTATTATTATATAGAGTTTGTTAAAGGAATTGTTAACGTTTTCTTTTCATCATCACCTTCGAGTAGCCATGGAGCTTTTTGGGTGTAAATATCTAAGAATTGTTTTAGATTTTTTAAACCGTTTCCACCATTAGTTGGATCCTTAAGACTTTTCACTTTTTTATTTGTATTAAGAGAGTTGATTACTTCTTTAAAATTGTAAAACTCTCTTGTATTGTCACTATATATTAAATATGTTTTATTATGGTTTTGAGTACAACTTATTTTAATATCAATAGGGGCAATTTGATTTCGTTTACCAACTTCTTTCGAATTTTCGATTAAATTCCTTATTAATTGAACTGTTAAAGTGGAATGAAACTTTGCTATAATTGTTTTTCCCCGAGTGAAGGTAACATTAATATGTTTAGGAATGGTCCCTCTGATTAAAGTAATATAATTATTAATTATCTCATTGAGATCCGTGATTTCGGCTGGTTGATTTAATTTTTCAAAATTGATATTTAAACTTTCATCAATGATGAGATTAATGTTTTTAATTTCTGATTTAGCATCATTTAAATTTTCAATTAAATCGGCTGTAGGTATAAAATTATGGATATTCCCGTTTTTAGAAAAATTTTTAACAAATAGTTCAATGTTGTTAATTGATCTTTCAATATTGTTTGTTGCATTGCTGAGATCATGCATTATAATTTGTTTTTGTTCCAATACAATTTCATTAAAAAAAGACATTCGTAATGATTGTATTCTACTGATACTATCCATATAATTGTTCAAGACATTAATTAGTTTGGCGTAATCTAGTAATAACGAGGATTTTATGTTCTTTATTTCTTGAGTGGTTAAAGCGACAAATTCTTTCGCAAAAGGAGATTTTTTCCCCTTTTGAATATAAGAATCAATATGTTCTTTATCTGTATTTAATGCTTCTGTGAGAAAGGAAATATATTCATAAAGTTTTTGATAATATTTTAATGCTTCATCCCAATTACTTAATTTAACATGGGATTCTGCTAGTTCCTGTAGTATATTTGAATATATTTTATTGATGATGGTTTTTTTATTTTCGGAAAATAATGATAAACCTTTTTGCAAAGAATTTATTGCATTTAATGTTTTAGTTTCTTCTGTTTCACCTTTACTCCAATAAGACTTTTCAAGATAGGCTAAAGCCATATGTTTTTTATCTTTATAAATTTGCGCTTCTTCAATACAATTATTAAGTATGAATTCAGCATCATCGTCTTTTAATCTATTTATTTTATATTTTAACCACTTATTTTTAGAGTAATCTATATTTTTATCAACTTTACGTAATAAAGATATAAAAATGATTTTTCGAATATATTCTGCTTTA
>ULJF01035254.1_pt1 | contig 21619 bp, 37 predicted proteins | sample 1950821 | NCBI WGS metagenome assembly ULJF01 (sample SAMEA4835466, study PRJEB28245) | human gut metagenome | biome: gut microbiome; material: fecal sample | place: Denmark | collected 2008 | reverse complement strand
CGTCATAGTACTCGAAGCGGTTCTGCGCCAGCAGAATCTTGTACTCCTCCGGGGTGTAGCTCACCTCGATGGACTTGGTGTTGCCACTGCCCATTTCCAGCTTCTCAGTGCCATCGGTGGCCTTGTAGACATTGATTTTGCGGGTCATACCGGCCTGTCCCTCAAGGCTGTTGTCCACCGTGCAGAACTGTTGCAGGTTCAGGTGGGAGTTGTACTGGTCTTCAATCTCGTTGGAGAGATAGAAGTTATCGTAAATCTTGTGTGCCATTATTCTTTACCTCCATAAAGTTCTTTGTATTCCTCCGGGTGTTCCTCGGAGAACTTGTGACGCTCCATCGGGTCGAGCTTACGGAACTTTTCGAGCGTCATGGTCTTGGAATCCCCATCGGGGGTAGGTTTCGGTGTATTCTTGAGAGCTTCCGCACGAACCTTCTTCTCAAAGGAAGTCAAGTGCTTCTGCTGATTGGCAAAGACCTTCTCGGAATCACCATCAGCCATAGCCTCAGCCGTTTCATCGGCGAGAGATTCATCGTAGCCGAGAGCGACCAGCTTCGCCTTGTTCTTGGCGATAACAGACTCACGCAGGAGCTTGTCGTACTTGTTTTGAAGCTCCTCACGCTCCTCCTGTTCCTTCTGCTTCTTCTGCTCGTCCTCGGTCATTTTCTCTCGGAGCTGTTTCTTGTAGCCAGCGGCTTCGCTGTTACTCTTGGACAGAGCGTTTTTCAGACGCTCAATCTCAGCGGAATTGTCTTCCGGGACATTCACCTTTTCCAGAGCGGCTTCGACCTCCTCAAAGGTCATACCCTCCTTGTAAGCGTCCCCAAGCACTTCTTTAAGGTTCATTGTGTTTTCCTCCTTGCGTTTCATAGGTAGTTCACTCTACACGGATTTCTGTTTGAAGGGTTGTCTCCCTGTTGCGTTTTAAGGTGTTCCCTCACCATAACCAAGCGGAAAACCGCTTTAATTATTCGTCTTCGTCAGAACCGTTCGGATTTCCCGAACCATCGGTGTTGTTCTGAGCCGTCTTCTGCTGTTGCGCCAGCTTCTCTTGCTGTTCCTCGTAATACTTCATACTCAGGGTGTATGCTCTCTCCGGGTCAACGAACAAGCCGCTATGCTGGAACGCCAGAAGGGGGTGAATCTTCGGCTGTTGGAGCATGGACACCAGAACTTGCGATTTGCTCTGGATGTTCTCGTAGTTGCGTCTGGTGAACTGCAACTCGATGTCTTTCAACCGCAGGTTGATGTTCTCGGACAGGTCACGGCAGATACGAAGAACCAGCTTGAGCATTTTCTTCTCTGCCTTTTTGAACATGTGTTCACTGTCCTTGGCTCTCGCTTCCGCAAGAGACCAGCCATCACGCAGAAGAACCGCCGCCCCGGTGTCAGAGGTGGAACTGCCGCCGTTTCGGTTTGGCATACCGCAAATGGTAAGAACAGCGTTGTACAAATCATCTTTAAGGGTCTGCGTCTGTCCTTGGTTCAGTTCCTTCACCACAAGGTCAACGTCAATATTCCCGCCGTTATCATTAGGAGGGACATTGATTGCGCCCTCTTTAAGAAACTCTTGAAACTTCTCTTTTTCGATGGTACAGCCAATGAACTTCCAGAATGCCTGAATAAACTGTTCCACGCCGTCCATGCGGTTGGATTCCACATTGTTGATCGCGTCCAACAGGGGAAGGACGATTTCAAATGAGCCAAGCCGCGCATTATTCGCCGGGTACTCGAAAATCGGAATCATGTCCAGCGCATGAGCTTTGGATTCCTTCTGATTGATGATGTCTCCGTCAATGAGCCAGTAGTAATTTTCAGTGTAGACGGAGTAATGCGTAATTTCGTTATCGTCAGTGCTGTACTTCACTGCCATCAGTGGTTTGTTCCCGATTTCATTGGAGTACACGACAAAGGTGTCACGGGGGTCGAGAGTGTACATTTCAAACGGAGACTCATCTTCCTCGATGGGTTCATCGGGCAGAACCAGACGATAAGCGGTTCCGCAAATCATCTGCCACTCCACAATCTCTTGGTCTTGCGTGGCCTTGTCCTCGGCGAACATCAGCTCGTTCAGGGCGGTAATGCCCTTGGTGACGCTCTCCTCGGTGCTTCTACCGATGTACTGAATCGGCTCACCGCACAGGTAGCCGACCTTGAAGGAGACAATCTCGTTTGCCCGGTTCTCCACAATCTTGTTGCAGATTTCAGGACGGACATCCTTTTTCCGATTCAAAATCGGCTGTTTGCCCTTGTAGTAGTTCCACAGGTAATCAATCTCGCTTCGGTTGAAAGCGTGGTCACTGAGAGCTTTCTGCAAGACCTCGACCACATTCCCGTCCGTGATTTCCTTCACGCTGGATTTGATAACCCGTCTGCCACTCATTTGCCGAGTCTCGCTCATGGGCTTGGAAGTGTCGATTTCGTTTCCCAAGACTGTCCCTCCTCTCCTCAGAAATTGAAAATGGCGCATGACTGTTTGAGCTTTTCGCTCTCGCAATCATGCGCCACATCTATGCCATAATTATTCGTGTATATTATAGCATTTCGGTTCGTAAAAGTCAAGTTCTAATTCTTGTTTTAGGAATTAAATGTTGAAAACCATGTGGAAATTGTGAATTACCACGGACGCTTGAAGACCTCAACAGTCTGACCACCCAAACTCTGAGCATACTCAGCCAGCATTGCCATGCCATCGGGGACATCATCGTGTTTGTTCTTACCCGCCATCGTGTAAGAGCAGAGCATGTCCATCATCTTGCCGTAATCAGACTTGCGCTGGTACAGGGAAGCGTCTTTGAACAGGCAATGCTCTTTGACCCATGCGCTGTTCACGATGATTTTCGTTTCCTTGTTGGTAGTGGTGAACTTGGTGGTGATGTGGGTGATACCGCCCTTTTTCTTCACTTCCTCCTGAATCTTCTCGGCAACCCGCCGACCTGCGGAATTGGACTCGAAGCGGCAGGACTTCACCTTGTCCCGGACGAGGATTTCCGTCAGCCGTGCGTCCACGATGTTGGGCAGACCGTTATCACAGACGCAATCGTCAATGTAGTAGTCCTGCCCATACACATACGCCACCGGGAGGAAAGCGTAGTCTGCGCCCTTGTCCTTGGTGTCGCAGATACCGATGATTGCGTCAGGTTCTTCCTTCGGAAGCTCGAAGTACCGGCGAAGCTCGTCCTCGGAGTAGACAAGACCCTCTCGCTCAATCGGCTCGTTCATATACAACGCTCGCCAACTCACATCGTCCATGATGTTTCTCTGCTCACGGTAGAAACTGGTGCTGAACCCGACACCGTAGGCGTAATCGAAATTGGACTCGTCATTCTCGTCCAGAGCGGGAATGACGATGAACTTCGCTCTGTCGCTGTCGATATACTCCCGTTCGAGCCGCCCAATGACATCGTGAACAGACCACCGGGTCGCAATGTGAAGCTCTTTGCAGTTATGTCCGATTTTACGCTGTCTCAAGTCCGTGGTGTAAGTCTCCCACAGTTTGTCCAGCCGCTCCTTCGACAACGCCACCTCGATACCAGACACCAAGTCATCACAATAGAGCAGGGTGGCGGCACGATACAGACCAGCGTTGCCGGTTCCGATGGAGGTGAACTCCAAGGTCTCAAAACGCTGTCGCTTGTCGAGGTCGATACGGCAATCCTTGGCGTTGGTGTTGGACACCTTCACATCGGGGAAGACATCCTGCCAGAGATAATCGCCGTTCTTGTCCATAATGCGCAGACATTCATCATACACGCCCCGCACAAACGAGTTGGAGTGGGAGCCGGTCAGCATGGGTTTGTTGGGAATCTTGCCGCCGAGCCATGTGAGGTAGAAGATTGCCAAGGTGGTCTTACCGCTACCGGGAGGAAGGGAGACCGCCAGCAAGTCCAGCTTATCGTCTGCCAGCTCTTGCAGAGCGTCCACCACCTGCTTCAAGACCTTACGCCGGGGAGGATAGAACTTCTTGTCAGGCTCCCGGTTCCACTCCACATAGAGTAGGTAGCAGTCAAAATCGTAGGGGGCGGCAGTGAAGCACACTCGCTTGTGCAGGTCGTAAATCAACACGACCTGCTCCCCGGAGATAGACCTGTCGTGCATGGCTCGTTCGCACTCAGCGGAGAGGAGCTTCAAATACTCCACACCGAGACCCACATCGGTCTTCATGGCTTCCCGGCACATGAAGTACAGGTCTTCCATGGGCTGATAGGCATGAGCCGCCTTTGCCTTTTTGTAAATCGTCTCAAGTAGATTTCGCATAGATACCTCCGTAAAGAAAAATGGCGCATGACTGTTTGAGCTTTTCGCTCTCGCAATCATGCGCCATTGTATAATTTCGCTTATTCTACGATTTCACAATCATAAAGATTAACGATAATCGCTGTATTTTCCTGTTCGGAGTCTATTTCGTTCAGAAGAAATCCGTTGACTTTTGCCACATCAGATAATTTGAACTCCTTAGCTTCGTCAAGAAATTCATCTTTCATTTCACAATGATATATCACCCATCTGCCATCTTCGTTTTGCACTTGAATTGAAAGTGTCGAATCATCATCCCCAACGGTACTCGCAACCTGTCCGACAATGGACACTTGTTCCTCAGTAGAGTCTGTGTTTTCTGAACTTTCTTGATTATTAGAAGAACAAGAAGCAAACGCAAAACACATGGCAACCGTGATTAAAATAGCAAACAGCTTTTTCATACTTATTTTCTCCTTTTCTGATTCATAATTTTCTTAGCAATAAAACTGACCAGTAGTACGATCAGTGCTAACCCTAACACAATCAGCCAATACGAGCCGATTACAAATACAATCGCTACCAACAAGATTACAAATAGCAATCCCGCTAAAAATTCTTGCTGACCTTTCATTGAGTACTCTCCCGTTTCACATAAGTCAGTTCAATATCGTATCCGAGTGCTTCCATGATCTGGACAAGAGTTTTGTTTACATACCCTTCCTTTTTCTTGATAACACGATTTACATACTGTCCGGTTGTGCCGACCTTAGTAGCAACCTGTTCTTGTGTCAGTCCTGCTTCAAGACATTTCACCTTAACGTCAAGCTCTATATTGTTCTTAACCATACGATTTCACCTCTCTCTGACTAATTATAACACTAATTAGATAATAAAGCAATCTTTTTATACCAAGTGGTGCGTCCTATTCCGAGTTCCGAGCAACATTGATTGACAGTAAGCTCACCGTCTTTTTGTTTTTTCAGGAAATTTTGCAGGATTGTGAGAGGTATGTCTTTTTCAGGTCTACCGTCAACTCGAATCCCTTTTTCACGAGCGATTGCTTTTCCTTCCTGTGTTCTTTCCACGATCATATCACGCTCAAATTCTGCAAAACTGAGCATGACGTTCCGTATTAGCTTTCCGGTAGGGGTGTTGTCCATAATTCCAATGTTTAGGACATGGACGGTCACGCCTTTTTCGATAAGCGACTCGATAAGCGAACTTCCTTGAGCTACTGTTCGGGCAAATCTGTCCAGTTTTGTAATAAGGAGTTTGTCTCCCGGAGCAAGAATATCTTTGAGTTTATCGAATTCCGGGCGATCTGTTGTCGTGCCAGTGTAAGAGTCATAGTATATCTTTTCTGCTCCGGCTTCGGTAAGAATGGAGGTTTGAGCTTCCAAACTATTTCCATCACGAGCTTGTCCCTTGGTGGAAACACGAGCGTAGCCGTAAATCATACTGACACCTCCCTTAAAACTCAATGTCAGTAATTCCTCGTTTCGTTTCGAGTTCTGAGATCACATCTGCAACCATCTTCTCGTACTTATATGAAACCTCCCCCGGTTCATTCAATGTACGACATATCATTTTATAAGAGATTTTGAGTCCTTTACTGGCACAAATCTCATGCAAATCCTTCTTGCTCAACTTCAAATTATAAAGCCTTTGGTCTAATGAAAATGTCATTGTTTATACCTCCTCGTAATCCAATACGAAATCTTCTGAACTTTCTGTACTCTGAGCAATCAACTGAAATCCCATAACTTCCAATAATTTTACGAAAGTACCGACTTTCAAATCTTTTCGTGACAAAAGTTGGCATACATTTGATTTTGTGCCCATGTCTGCGTATTCGGTTAATTCATTAAGCGATATATCGTGATTTTCCATGATTCTACGAACAGTATCAATAGCAGTCATTAACGATACCTCCTTCTTGTAAACTGTTTGCTTAACGATGTGTATAACTTTCCTTAGAGAGATGCTTCTTGGTAAAAGTTACCGCAAGCGTTAAGTGTTTGCTTAATTTTATTAGTCAATTTCAAAGCTATCTGCTGGCAAACGAGTGTTTCTTGGTACAACAATCAGTTTGTAGTCTAACTGTCTTAGCATTTCTGTCAATGTGGAAGAAGGTATATCCTTAGTCTTTTTCGTATTCAATCTGTCCCATAATGCCGCCTGTGTAATTTGAAGTCTTGCGGCCATATCAGCATTGGTTACTTTTTTTTGTTCCATGATGGATTTCACAATATCTCTACCTTTCATGATTGACACCTCCTGTAAGGCTATATTATCATACAAGAAAACGCTTGTCAAGCATTTTCTTTTTCAATTTTTCGGCTACTCAAGCCACTCCCTACCGGGCTTGCGCCGCGCCGCTGTCCCCCTCCGGGGTGGTGCCGCTCCGGGCAACCCGGCAACGGCTCCCGGCTTGCCTGTCCCGCTGTCAATAGCATTACCGAACCTTGACAGCACAACACACAAGGCAAGCCGCACAAGCTCCCACACAATTTCAGATCATAGACACACAAGCACAAGGACACAAGCCCACAACACAAGATCATAACAGACAGGACAGAGACAACACACAAGCCCATTATATAAAGCCCTCATATAAGCCCCACGCAAGCCCTATAAACGCCGAATAGCACAAGGGGTATAAAGATATACCCCCCCAATATAAAAGCCCTCTACAGGGCTTTACAGACCGCCAATAAAGGGCATAGAAAAACCCCGCCCAATATAGGCGGGGTGTATGTATCAATTATTCATTTTCAAAAGCTCAGCCAACAACATAAACGGGAAAATAATCAAGATCACAAGCCACATTATTTTGTATTCCTCCAATTCTTCCATTTATTTTCTTTTTCGGTGTAAACACATTGGGCAAACTCAAAGATTTCTATTTGCCGTTGTTCGTCCAATTCCGATAAAATGTTTATAAGCTCTTTTGCAAGGTCTTCAAATTCCCGTTGCTGTTTACAAGGTGGAAAAGAATAAAATTGATTTCGATTATTTTTCATAATTACAACCCCCTTACACAAACAAGAAACGCCGTGTATTTGTCGTTTTGGTGTATTTTGCGGCTATTTCGGGCATATCCCGCTTTAATGCCGTTGTATCAATGCGGGAACTTGTGACGGCCTTATAACTTACCTTGTGTTCATCCCCGGCGATACTGTCAAGGCCGTTTTCCTCCATGTGCTTTTTTAATGTGTCTTTCAAGCTGTCCAGCGTTGCGCCTACCTCCTCAGCAAGCCGGGTATATTCGGCGATTTCTTTCATTAAAGCGTTTAAATTGTCCATAGCGATTTTATTACAATTCGTCATTTTCAAACCCTCCATTTTTAACAAGCTCTATTGTATTGCGTCCATGTGGGAATTGTTCGCAATTCGTCCCGCATTTCCTTTACAGCGGCTTTAATGGCCTTGATTGTGCCGTTATAATCGCTATACCCGGTACACCAACCCGGCGAACATTCCACCAAACCCAAACCGGCGCAAGCAATTAGAAATTGCTTTATTTCTGTAATTTCCTTGTTTGCGTCCCGCCGATCTTGCCAACTGTCCAGCGCAACCGGGAAATTATTTTCAATATCAAGTGTAAAGCCATCATAATATCCCGGCTTGATCGTAACATGATAATAATAAAAATTGTGCTTTTTCAATTCATGTTCGATATTATAAAAATCGTCCTCATAACAAGATTGAATATAATCGGAAATACCGTTTTCAATCGTGCCGCCGTATTCGTCAATTTCTTTTTGCAATTCCTCCATAAAATCCCGATCATTTTCAAAATCGTTTATATCATAGGGGCGCAAGCCCATTGTAATATAATCACTTGTAAAATAATTTACAGCACCCATTTTTCAACCCTCCATAAAATTATAATTATATTGTTTAACCTTCTCAAATTTCCATACGTTCGTAAATTCGTTTATCATGGTGAATGTGGGCGAGGTCTCCCACGGCAAGCGAATTATAACGACTGCAAATTGCTTCAAGCTCTTTTTGCTTTTCTACAGCTTCAATATAAATTGCTTTTAGCTCCTCAACTCGTCCAGGAATGTTTTCCACATATTCACGAGCAATATAGTAAAGCTCGATTTCCTCAAATGTTACAAACTGAATTTTGTTATCAATCAAAAGCGGCTTTTTGTTTCCGTCTTTGTACTCAGTGCCGCAAGAAATATTATAATCATTTCCGAAACTGTTCACCGGGTAAACCTCAAAAGAATGTGAACACCATCGAGAACTAATATAAAAGCGGCAATTTGTAGCGGCTTTTACTTCCTCTGCGATTTTTTCCCGTGTCTTTTCTCCGTATGGTTTACCGTTGTACTTTTTGAGAATTTCCAACGCAACCGGGAGAACATCGTTAAACAACGCGACTTTTGCGTTATTCTTCAAAATCTTCATTGTGATTTTGAGGTTTTTAATATTTTCACTGTTCTCGTTCATTTCTTTTTCAAGACTTCTCTTTTTAGAAATGCGGCTTTTAATATCCTCCATTTTCATATAACTATCAATCAATTTTGTCTCGTTACCCTCTGCCGCCCGGATTGCTTCACCTGTTTTCTTGACTTCTTCCAAAATTTCAACAAATTTTTTCATGTTCTTTTACCTCCTTATAAACTCATGTATTCCGCTTTGCTCAATCCGCAAAAAGCCTGAATGTGTCTGCCCGTTGTAGCACTCCATCCGCTCCACAGCTTTACAAGCTCACCGGAAACAAGCCTTTTAATAACGGGCGTTCCGTAACTGTAAAGCGTTTCCGTTCCGTTGTCCTCCACAATTACAACCGCTTTTCCGTAAAAGCTTTTTCGTCCGTCTATTGGTATCAATTCGTATTTTTTCATTTTGAAAACCTCCTTTAAATGTATTTAATTGTTTCGCTTAATTCATATAAACTATTGCAAATAGCGTCTTGTATCCGTTGATACACTGTCAATTCCGGGTTGTCTTTTACAACGGTGTCGAAAAAATCCATAATGTACATTGATTGATCGATAATGACTTTCAAGCGGTGTTCCGTTGTTTTCAAATTGCGTTTGCTCAGTTTTGTGGCGGCTTCTACCATGGCAAGGCTTGAAGCGTCCGGGCGTTCTGGTTTGGGTAAACCGGCTTTCTTTGCTTTCTTGCACTCTACTGCATATTTGATTGATTCTTGTTTTGTCATTTTGAAAACCTCCTATATTTCATCAAGCGTTTTCTTGATGATTTAATTGTATCAAGCGTTTTCTTGAATGTCAAGCGTTTTCTTGATAAAAAATCAAGTTTTTTCTTGAAAGCTTTCAATGTTCATTTAGTGACAACTAAACGAACTAATATAATATCGTTAATTGTTTACTTAATGGTTGCGGAAACTTTTACTATATAGGGGCTATATAGAGAAAGTTATACACACCATTAAGCGTTTACTTAACAAACGAAAAACCCGGTACCACCTTCACCGGGACAGGCACCCCGCCCGTTTTGCTTTAACGCTATAAAGCGTTAGTGTCAAAAAGTAAAACTGACAGAAAAACCGCCGCTTTTCTCCCGGCAAAAACCAGCGATCACAAGCGGCGATTTTATAGTCGATAGTCGAAAGTCGTTTGATAGTCGAAAGTCGTTAGTCGTTTTCGGTGTCAGGGTCGGAGTTGTTAGAGTCAATAAGATAACGCTCTCGAATTGCGTCAGCGTCATAGTCGTTGTCCTTGTTGGTTGGCAAGACAGGAGCAACATCGACTTTCTTGACATCCTGATAGCCATAGTTGTTGACACCAAGGAAGACACCCGCCATGGGGTTGATCTTGCCGTTGAGCATGTAGTCCTCCCACAGACATTCCAAAAGTTGGTACGCTTTTTTTACCAAGTCCGTAACGCCTTGCGGCAACGAGGACAGCCCACCCATGGCTCCACTGCCTTGTGTGTTACCTGTCTTGATTTCCCACAGTCTTCTCCTGTCAATCCCTAACGCCATAGCCATACCAGACACGGAGGGCTTCATATCGCTATCCACCATGAGGTTGAAATACTCATTGAGCCTGTTCTGTACCGCAACCTCATCATGCAAATCAATCTTGGGCATGTTCATGAAGTGCAGGTTCATGCTGGTGTACTTGGCATTATCCCCAGCGTCAAGTGTGAGAGAGCTGGTACTCGTGGGCAATCCAATGCCCTTCGGGTTGTTTCTCTTTGTTGCCATAGTCGTTCTTACCTCCTCAGAGAGTCCTCTTTCGGCTCAAAAGAGTCCTCTTTCTTCTTATTCTTATAAAGTAGTTAAAGTAGTTGAAAATCAGTTTTTGCGTAAACTTTCGCTATATAGACCCCCTTATAGGAGACTTTTACGCAAAATCAAGATTTGAACTACTTTTACTACTTCTCCTATAACTTTGCGAAAAGACAAGTAGTAGTCCTACAAAGATTATTTCGCAAATGTCATTTTTGATGATTTTTCAATCCGATTCGGATAATCTGAGGTTTTCGACCGTCACAGTCGCTACCTGCCGCCAGCCCTCGCACCACTCGGCGAGATTTCCTTGCTCAATGTGGCTTGCGATTTCAGTCGGATTGATGTCTGCGATAAGCCCCAAAAGTTCGTCCATAGTCACACCTCACTCGCTTGCCTTATAGTTGTACAAAGGTTTAATGACCATGAGAATGTCCACCGTCTCGGCGATATTCGCCACGATTTCTGCCATGGGCTTGTAGACCATCGGGCTTTCATCAATCGTGGACTGACTGACCGAGGTGGTGAAGATACCCTTCATGGAGTCCTCAAAGTCGGCGAGACTCACCAGCTCCTTCGCCTTGCTACGGCTCATGATACGACCTGCGCCGTGCGGGGCAGAGTAGTTCCAATCCGGGTTGCCTTTACCTTTGCCGATGATACAGCCGTCTCTCATGTTGATAGGAATGAGCAGGAGTTCACCGGCCTTGGCAGAGATAGCTCCCTTGCGAACCATGTTCGTCTCCAAGTCGATGTAGTTGTGAATGGTCTCGAAACCACCCCAATGGTTCCAGCCCATCACATCGAGAATGGTCTCGGCAATGGCATAGCGGTTGAGGGCGGCGTACCGCTGGCAGATTCTCATGTCGTGCAGATAGTCTTCACGATCCTCGCCGGTGAGGTAGCACAGCTCCTTCGGAATACCGAGAGGGTTCGGGCTGAACTTGCGGTGAAGCTCCCGGATAGCTTTCTCGATTTCCTTCTTTCGTCCCTGCGCCGTGTACTCGGCAATCAACTGCTCCTGCCGCTTGTACAGCAGGTCTTTGCCCGACATGGTCTCCACGGCGAGAGCCTGATAGTACTCTGCTACCTGCTTTCCGAGGTTGCGGCTTCCCGTGTGGATAATGAGGAACTTGTTGCCGTACTCGTCCATGTCGATTTCGATGAAGTGATTGCCGCCGCCAAGAGTGCCAATGCTTCTCTTAATGCGGTCGATGTCTTTCAGGTGACGGTAGCACCGAAGCTCGTCCAGCATATCGAAACGAACATACTCGCTCTTGCGCACCTCTCTGCCAGAGGGGATATGCTCACGAATGGCAGAGTCGAGGGCGGCGAAGTCGATGTCGATTTGTCCGAGTTCCACGGTGCGCATACCGCACCCGATGTCTACACCCACGATGTTCGGAATCACCTTGTCACCCAAGTCGGCGGTGAAGCCGATTACACACCCGGCTCCTGCGTGGACATCGGGCATGATACGAACCTTGCAGTCAGCGAAGACGGGTTGCTTCACGAGGGTGTAAATCTGGTTCAGGGCTTCGGGTTCGATATTGTCAGTGAAGATTTTAAGGTCACTCATTTTGTTACACCACCTCATGCAAAATCTGTTCCAGTCGCTCGGCGCACTTCACGATGAAATCATCGTCCTGCGAGAAAAGTTTGCCGTCCCTCTGCAATCGTTCGAGAGCCATGAGAGAGGAGCTGATTTTCTCTGCGCACTTGGCAACATGGGTTCTATGGTTCGTCTCTGCGGTAACGGGATAGAAGATGTTGTTCCTGCCGAACTCTGCCCCGTTGGTCATGACGAACTTGGTACGAGCCGGGGTGATACGCTCGATAGTCAGGGGGATGGTTTTCGGGTAGCGGAAGAATCCCCACCTGATTTGAGTTTTCATTCTGATTCCCACGACATCACCCGGCTTCAAGGTGCTTTTGTCGATTACATCAAACATTTTCGTTTTCCTCCTCAAGCCGATGATAGAAGTTCGACAGGACGCTTTTCGCCGCAAGAATACCTTGCTTGTAGCCCTCCTCGTATTTGTAGTTCCCGTTCTTGCCATAGGGATTGTCCCTCATTTTTCGGGAGAGCTGTTCCTGCAAATCCTCATACTGCCATCTGGTCATGTCAAACAATCTCCTTCAATTTCAGACCCCAATAGATTACGAAGCCGCTGGAAGTCGATTTGCGGTCAAACCATTCGGGGTGACGCTCCATTTCGGAATTGAACTTCCTCGCCGACAGCACATAGGCTCCCTCGGACTTCGCCCACATCTTGAACGCTTGGTAGAGGTCTTTCGCCTTGATGTTGGTGCGCTTGCCCTTCTCACCGAAGGGGTTGTTCTCGTCCTCCGGGACTCGCACACAGCGGTTTTCGAGGAATTGAAGCACAAGGTCATTCTCTCGCTCGTACTTCGTCACGACAGACCTCAAGGACTCAGACATGGCGAGACCGTGTTCCTTGTACTTGATATACCCACGCACCAGCCACATGAAAATGCCGCTCATGGCTTCCTGAGAGGTCAGCTCGTCCTTGAGGTGAGTGTCCTGCTCGGCGGGAGAGAAATGCCGGTTGAACTCAATCACCTTGATACGCTCGGAAGCGAACAAGCTCTTGTCCGTCACCATCGGGAGGTCATTACAGGACAGCCAGAGGGTGAACTGCGGCTTGTAGGTGATTGCCGACTGGTACAGCGCACGAGCGGAGATTTCCTCACCACCCGTGAACTGCTTGATTTTCTCCTCGTCCAGCTTGCCGTACTCGTTGGACTCGCTCATGGTGACAAACCGCTTGCCCTTGAGACCGGCGAGGGTAGGAGAAGCCGCTTCTGCGTCCTTTTGCCGGTCTCCTCGGCAAATCATACCGACAGGGGCAACCTTGGCGTAGTCACCGAGCATGGTCTCAATCGTGTTGAGGAGCGTGGACTTGCCGTTGCGGGCGGTCTTGCCGTGCAGAATGAACATGCACTCCTCGTTGCTCATGCCGAGGATGGAGTAGCCAAGGGAGCGTTGCAGGAAATCAGCTTTGTCCTTGTCGTTCTGAGTGACCTCGTCAATGAACTGCTCCCACCGCTCACAGCGAATGTCCCTGCGGACGGTGTGACGGAAGTTGGTCTGCATGGTGAGAAAATCGTCCCACTTGGCTTCCCGGAAAGAGAAGTCCCGCAGAGAGTAGGTTCCGTTCAGGCAGTTTATGAGATAGGGGTCAGCGTCAAAGTCAGTCGCAGAGATACGCAGTTCGCCGGTTGCGTCCTTGAGGATTCGGTCTCTCATACGCCTGTCACCCATCTTGTTTACAAAAGAGGTGTAGCTTTTGCGGGTATCATCGTCTACGATTTCCCCGCAGTAAAGAATCATGAGTCGTACAAAGTCCTTAATTTTTTCGGAGACGAGGATTGCGCCCTCGTCCTTGCGCCATGCTCCTTCAAAGTAGGTGTACCAGCTTTTGTGCTCAGTGCAGTATCGAGCTTCCCGGTTGTAGAGCATACCGAACAAGTTTGCCATACCCATTTCCGACCACTCGAACCCGGAACTGTTTTCGTCCGCTTTCTCAGGGTGGTAGGATTTGATGATATACATTTTTTCCGACAGGTCTTCGTCCATAATGACTCTGCCGTTACGAAGCTCGAAAAGTTCTCTATCACTTGCCATGATTGCGTTCACCTCCTACTGCAATAGCGCATTTTTGTTTATCCTCTACCCGCCAAGCACAATTTTCTCTCCGACATATCCACCCTTTAGGGTCACTGATTGCGTCCGAAGCGAGTAGGAGGGGGCAGTATAGCTTGTCTTTCTCATATTCAGACATCGTGTAAATCCCTCCTCACGTTCTTTCTTACTTCCTCATCGTCCTGCTTTACATAGCCTGTTTCGGCAACAATGTCACGAAGCACCTGTAGCCGTTTTTCGTCCTCCTCAACGGAAATGGACTTGATGTACTGGATAATCCTACGGACTTCGAGAGCAGTCCAGTGAGGGATTTTGTTGCCGTAGAGCTTCTTGCCAATGGCGTTGACGGTAGCCGGAGAAAGCCCAAGCTCATAGGCAATCTCAGCGTTGGTATAAATCCATTCTCCTTTTGTGTTAATCATTGTTTACACCTCTGCAAACTTCATGGCATACAATTCTGCCGCTCTTGCACTTGGGAACGAGCATGAAGTGAAGTTCCGGGTCTACGAGAGAGACCATCTTTTCTACCAGCTCCCGGATTTCCCACTGCGCCCTGAGACAGAGCCGCTCGTTGGCGATATGGATAAGCTCTCTCAGGTTGCAGGATAGGTACAGAGCGGTTTCACAGGCGTTGGGGAGGATATACCGAGCGTCCTCGTTGGGAACACCCTTCATTTGAAAACGATGGTAAAATTCTTTAACCTCTCCGAGAGCATATTCAAAATCCAGTTCTCCAATGGTGTCCGGGATTACCACCCCGAAGCCATCTTCGGAACGATACCGCTGACTGCGTTGGGTAAAGCTACAGTGTCTATGCCGCACAAGCTGGTGCGAACAGGCACGAGAGATACCCTCGATTTTGAAAGTGAAATAGATGTGCTCAAACACGCTATGATGTCCATTGCAGTACAGGTGCTTCACGAGTCCGAGCGGATTCTTTGGGTCGCTGTCATAGCAAATACTCGCAATCTGAGCGATAGTCTCAATGGGATTTGGTGTCGCTTGTATGAGTGTTACATTCATTTTTACTTCTCCTTTTTCTACGATTATTAGCTTGTTCCTTGGCGGTAGCCCAACGACAATTACTCGGTTCATAATTACCATTGTTGTTGATACGGTCGATTGTTAAGTCTTCACGATAGCCGTTAGTTAATGCCCAATCTTTGAAATTGGTAAAGGTATGCCATTCTTCGCACACAGATATATCTCTACCACCGTATCTTTCAAAACATTTGTTGGCAGGGTTCTCGCAACGACTTATCATGTTGTGCCAACAATAATACAGTCGAGTTCCACCGCCTCCATGTTTTAATCTAGCCACGGGACGAGTTTCTTTTTGTAAGCACCCACACGAGCACGTTTTCCCACTTGTAAGACTGCTTGTTTTTACGATGGTTTCATTCCCACATTCACATTTGCAATTCCATAAAGCACAACCTTTTGCGTTACTTCCTTGCCTTGATAAGACAGTTAGCCGCCCAAATACTTGTCCCACTAAATCCATATCATCACCTCTTGTATCGAGTGATACTATTCACAATGGTCTGTATCTCATAGAGTGGTAAGCAAGGGTCACAGGCAACCTGATTGGCATATTTCAGCTCATCGTATATATGCTGTTTACTATATCCCAAATTGTGTAAGAGTCCAGCAAGTGAGGTCAGACAAATGTTACGGCTTCCGTCCGGGATTCTTGGATATACGGGACGGAGCTTGATACGGTTGTTTTCGGGTAGCTCCCAAACGGGAGAGTAAATGCGGCTTCCGTAGTCGGGAGAGTCTTTTTTCTGCCGGGTATCCGGGAAATACTTCTCCACGACATAATCAATGGCTTCCTGATTTTCTTCAATGGTGTTGTACAAAAGCGTATCGCCGGTCATGATGAAATAACGAGCCGCTTTATAAATTTCCACCCCTGCAAGGTTGTTCTTACCTTTGAATGGGAGCGTACCCCTGAGCAAAATATGAAAGCCCCTGCCGCTCTTGGATTTCTCGGTGTAGCTTTCACACACACCGATGATTTCTGCCGCCAATGGGGAAAGAAAACCGTCTTGGTCGTAACCATCGTCTATATCAATCCCCACATAACCATTGTCGTTGAAAACGAACCCACAATAATCATAGTGTCCCTCCGATACAGCTTTGAGAGCCGTATCGAAGGAAGACCATGTTTCAGGATTGGTAGAGGAAGCGGCTTCCCGCTCAAATGCTTTCATCGGAACCTTGCTGTCACTGCGAGTACAAACCCATTGATCTAACTTTTTCAGTTCATCAGGAATATTCTCGTAGTGTGTCAAATCAGATTCCTCCTCTTAGCAATTTTCCGTTCCAACTCATTGATAAGCTTCCAGATGGTGTCCTGCTTGATATTCCTGTCCACAGACGCTCTGTAAACATTGTCTGGAATCGTATCGCCCTCCCGGTACACAAACAGTAAAATGTCCCTTTCACTGTCGGTAAACCCTCTGAGTGCGCTTTCACAGGCATACCAGTTCTGTTTATCTGCGTCAGAATGGAATTTGGGACGGGGGTGTCTGGCATAAAACCTCATACAATGCTGGATATAATCAGAATAATAGGTTCTCATTCGTTGTCCTCCGTCTTATTGGAAACCGTGCGCTTGTAAGGTTCACCTTCAAAGTACCATTTGTTGTCGATGTTGATGGGGAAACCGCCAACATCGGATTTGAGCGTCTTTCCGTTGTCAATGATATGTTGTGCGGACGCAATCGCCATCTGGTTTTTCACCAAGTCCTTGCCGGTGCGGAGCAGGAAGTTCACCTTCCCGTTTGTATTTTTCAGCCGGTAATTCATTTTTTATCCTCCTCGTTCCATGCGGCAATATCAATGCCGTATTGTTTCAGTTTGTATGTGCAAAGCCAAGCCTTATCCTCGTCACCCATCTCACAATACTTAGCCAGAGCGTCTATCTCCGTTATGAAGTAATCGTAAAATGCTCTCAGCCGCTTTTTCCCGAAACCAAACTTTTCGTGAAGCACCCACAAGACCAGTGCGTCTATCTCATTGGCGTTCTTTCGGTCAAATTCAGCGCACTGACGAAGGATTTCAGCGTCTATGGCTTTCTGTTCCTTAGAACTAAATTGCACCCCGAAAATATGACCCCGATTTCTTTTGAAAACAGGCATTTCAAACACCTACCACATGGGAAGCGATCATATCGGCTTGGTGCGTCCACAACACGTTCGGGAACCTGTGCACAGCATTGGTGTAGTCTCGCCACTGCTCTTTATCTGTGAAAGCTCCCATGTGATAGAGAATACACATCACTTCCTCCTCGGTCAGCGTCATATACTGAGATAAAAGAATGACCGATTTATCTCCATGCCCCTTCACAGCGGTATCAGGGTTGTATTCCCAGTTCATTTCATCGTACACAGGTGTCTTTTCGTTCCCAATGAAAAGCTCCTCGATAATGGGATGCCGGTACTGGTCAATTTTGCACAGGTCATGGAACATTCCCACAATGAACGGGCTTTCGGCTCTCTGCCATCTCAGCTCGTTTTTGACCGACAGCTCTACGAGAGAGTTCATCACCATGAGGGAATGATCGAAAAGTCCACCTTCGTATGCCCCATGGTATTTCGTACTTGCCGGAGCACGGAAGAAACCGTTTGCCAGCAGATATGTCTTGAAGTCCTGAGAAACGATCTTGTCAAGACCAGCGGCTTCAAATAACGCTAATCGTTCTCGCTCTGTCATTGTTCTCCCTCCTTCATCAGCTCACAGATAAACGCCATGTTGCAAGCCATATGTTTGTAATGCTCGATACCGCTCTCTGCGTCCTTGGAATGATTATCCTCAAGAAAGGCAAGCCAGTGGCGGTAGAAAGCGTCAATATACCGCTGTAATTCGACTTTCCTCCAATTATCCGGGTCATGCTATTTTACTGTACCATATTCTCGGACGAGAGCAATATCACGAATGATTTGAACAGGGGCAAGGGATAATTTGGCTTTCCCTTTATCGTCCTTTGCAATCTCCATTTCATTTCCTCCTGTTATGCAAAGCCTTGTAAACACCTCTCGCTCTCTGGTCATATATACCATTTTCGGCTTCACGCCACTTGCGCTCCTTATCCCGAAGCTCATCGTGTTCTTTCTTTTCGGATAAATACTCGGCACAAGTGGCGTGACAACCGATATGGCGTTTAGGTGCTACACAATTCTTGCAACACTTTATACCCATTACAGATTGCCAAGCAGAGCGTCAAGGTCAAGTCCTTTTGCCGGTTGTGCCGTAGAAGCGGGTGTAGGAGTGGAGGTAGGAGCACTGGTTTTCGGAGCGGCAATAGCATTGTTGCTTTTACCGAGCGTCAGAGCACGAGCTACAGGCTCAGTGTCGAAGTACTCAGCCGGGGACTTATCGCCGAGGTTCGCAAATGTGACCGTTTTGTTCGGGTCTTTGTTGGAAGGGAGCTTGGTGTGGACAACCTCGGCACAGATGAAATGGTCAATCAGCTCGGAAGGGTCGATGTCCTCCAAGGTGTAGTCACCCATTACGGTCTTGGCGAAGTAGGAAAAAGCGTTCAACGCCTTTTCGTTCAGCTCGTCATTGTTGTCCTTGATGGAGAAACGCTCGGTATGCGTCATGCCTTGTGCATTTACCAGCTTTACCTCGATCTTTCCAAACTCCTCGTCATAGGTAGCGTCATACACACGGAACACATAAGTTCCTTCGGGAATGAGAGTGAAGCCACTCGTCATAGGGATTCTTGCCATTGTCAGTTACCTCCTTATTTCTTCTTAGAACTCACATACATGGCGTAACCAACGATCAACACCAATTCCACAAGAATGGTAGTGATTACGCCAGCAACAAACGGATTGATATACATTGTGTCCTCCTTACTCCTCGTAGTCAGTCGGGAAAATCAGACCAATAACTTCTTCTTCGGAGGAGAATTGCTTTGGACGCTTGATAACCAGAGCTTTTCCCTCGCTGATTTCTTCCTCGGCGTTGTATTTTACGAACATTTCCACGATGTCTTTCCGTTCAATGAGAGCGTAAGAACTGTTGTCAACAGCAACCTTGTTCTGTTTTCCTTCGGTAGCGTAAATCCGCACACAGTCCTTAATAACGCCATCGGGGTAGGGCATGACAGCCGCATGAAGTTCACAGGGGTCGGTGAAACTGTCGTAGTTGATGATGTTCTCCGCAAACTCAGGCATATCGGCAATGTCAGCGCAAGTAACACTGTGAATGTCTTCCGGGATTTTCATAAACACCCGCTCGGAAGCAAGCCAGCGTTCACTATTCTTACGGTTGTAAACGATACCGTCAGAGCCAATAGCTTTTACAAATTTCTGAAATTTCATGGTAATCCTCCTTATTTCACAGTCATACGATACTGCTCAGACCGTTTCTGGTATTTTTCGAGCAGACCGTCAGCTTCCAATGCCTTTTTGTCGATGGTGGTAGTCTCAGAGCGAGAAACTGTCCAAGTGTAGGCAGAACCTTTGATCTCTACTTTTTTGTCACCGTCCCGGAACTGCTTCATAGCGTGTTCCTTGATGATGTCGTTGATGGTCTTGAGCCGCTTTTCCTTCTCAGCGGTGCTGGCGGCAACCTCGTCCAATTCCTTCTTGAGAGCTTCGGCTTCTGCGACCAGAGCTTCAATGTCGGTTTCGGGGGTCAGAGTGTTGGTGCGAAGGGCGGTAAGAATCTCAGCGTCCTTCTTCTCGTCATATTCGGGGGAAATGCCCGTATCAACATGATCTTCCCACCACTTCTCGACCCGAGCCACCTTCTCGGCGAAGTCCGGGTAACGCTCGGACACCTTGAACTCAACGGTGATGGTGTTCTTTGCGCTCGGCTTGAACTTCTTCGGGTCTTCGTAGTCATTCTCCTCGAGGAAGGAAGCGACCATGATAACATCGTCCACGCCCAAAAGGTAGGCATAGAGAGCCGCTTGCAGGGCATAATACTCGGGAACATCGTTCTCCCAATCCTCTGCTCGTTTGGTGGTCTTCATTTCGAGAACAGCGTCAACCTTCCCGTCCTCTCCCTGAGAGAGATAGTCCCACATACCGCCGAGGTGGGGGCTGTCGGGGAAGAAATCACCCCAAGTCTTATTGAAGTAATCCTTCCCCCAAATATCGGTAGGAGTGATAATGTCCATTGCATAGGACTTCTTCATGTATGCCGCCTGTTTCGGCTCGATGGTCTTACCAGCGATGGTGTAGATCGTGTCCTCGAACGGCTTCTCGTATGTTTTCGTGATAGCGCACCACATTTCAAATGCGGTAGACCACGGGTTCAGACCGAGAATGGTGGCAAACCGAGTACCCGTGATTTTCTTTGTTTTCTTGGGAGGGGCAATCTGAATACGATTACCCTCGAGCCATTTGATAGCAGACATTATTCCTCTCCTCCTTCACCGAGCATTTCGTTGATACGATTGATAAGCTCCTCGCAGTCAGACTTGGAAATAACCGTGAATCCCTCGGTCTGAACAGCGATGTTGGCGATCATGTCCTCCTTGCTCGGGTCGGCTTCACGGAGCTTCTTCAACACGGCCTTGAGACCCTTGATCTGCAAGGGAGTGGCGTTCCCCTCAGTATCGGTCAAGGTTTCTTTCACCTCTTTGCGTTGACCGGGAGTGGCAGGAGCTTTCTTGGCGGCAGGGGCAGGAGAAGGAGCGTCTTCGTCCGTACCAATGTTTGCGTCAATGGAATCATTCTCGCAAATGTCCAAAGCCATCATGTAGAGGTAGCGGCGCATGTAGGTGATGGACGAACCAAGGGCTTGCATTTCGTTGGTGGCCTGTTTGCCGGTGTTGCTCATGATAGGAGCAATCTGGTTGAAGGGAGCCACGAACGAAACGGTGTCCTCCGGGTTGTCGGTGTTGATAATCGTCATAGTGCCGGTATCAGCGGTGAAGTTCACCACAGGCACGAGACCGATTGCCGAGAAGATACGGATTGCCGGGGGAACAATATCGTCCAGCTCGAAGTACTTGAACGACAGGTGCATGTTCTTGCCGGTCTTCTGGACATCGGCGTTGAGGAACTGCTCTCTCGCCTTAATGAGTTTTTGATAGACATTCTCGGTTTTAGTGGTCGTTGCCATTGCTTTTGTCCTCCTTGTTGTTTTCTTCTTTTCGGGCTTGATACCCAAAAAGTCATTGACTCGCTTTCGTGCCATGTCGATGTAGAACTGCTTGTCCACATCGGCAATGGTCAGGTGGTTATCGTTGTCGATGATACAATGCTCCGGGAGCATTTCGATTTTGGCGGTAGACTCGTTCTCAGCCTTGACTTTGAACAGCTTCCCGTATCGCTCGTCTGCCGTTGCATATACCCGGTTCACTCGCTGTACCGGGACTTGTACGCCATCGACAAGGTGATATGCTTCACGATATTTCGCCCCAGCCTTTGCAATAATCTGGAACTGGAAAATATCGTCACAGCCATTGATGGTGTCTTCCACGGGTGTACCGTGAACGAAGTACTCTCGGAGAGCGGTCGCAACGATACAGC
>ULJF01005113.1_pt1 | contig 22257 bp, 15 predicted proteins | sample 1950821 | NCBI WGS metagenome assembly ULJF01 (sample SAMEA4835466, study PRJEB28245) | human gut metagenome | biome: gut microbiome; material: fecal sample | place: Denmark | collected 2008 | reverse complement strand
CCCAAGCGGCTTGTGGAGGACAAACTCGTCCCTCTGCTCCGCTCTATATTGAAAGAACGGAATGCCGGGCGAAACCGTATTCCCGTGTTCCCCCGCAACAGTCCGGCGTTTCAAACAATCAGGAAACGCATAAGACTGGTAGCCCCCACCGACATGAGCGTGATGATATTCGGCGAGAACGGCACGGGCAAGGAACATATAGCCCGACAGCTTCACGATAAGAGCAAACGGGCAGGAAAACCTTTCGTGGCGGTGGACTGCGGTTCACTCACTAAAGAGCTTGCTACCTCGGCATTCTTCGGACACATAAAAGGAGCTTTCACGGGTGCGGACAATCGCAAAAAAGGCTATTTTTACGAGGCGGAAGGCGGTACGCTGTTCTTGGATGAGGTTGGCAATCTTGCAATGGAAACCCAGCAGATGTTACTTCGAGCCATACAGGAACGGAGATACCGCCCGATAGGTGATAAGACGGATAAAAGTTTCAATGTCCGCATCATCGCCGCCACCAACGAGGATCTGGAGGCGGCTGTGAACGAAAAGCGTTTCCGGCAAGACCTGTTATATCGTCTGCATGACTTTGAAATAACCGTTCCGCCGTTACGTGACTGTCAGGAGGACATCATGCCGTTGGCGGAGTTTTTCCGTGAGATTGCGAACAAAGAACTGGAATGCGGCGTTATCGGATTTGACGGGGAAGCCAAAAAGACATTGCTGACCCATGCATGGCCGGGCAATGTCCGTGAGCTTCGGCAGAAAATCATGGGCGCGGTGTTGCAGGCGCAGACCGAGCTTGTCACAAAAGAGCATCTGGAACTTGCCATGACGAAACAGACCTCGCCCGTCAGCTTCGCCCTGCGCAACGACGCGGAAGATAAGGAGCGTATCTTACGTGCGTTGAAGCAGGCGAACGGGAACCGCAAGGTTGCCGCCGAACTGCTCGGGATAGGACGTACGACGCTGTACAACAAACTGGAAGAATATGGATTGAAGTATAAATTTCAGCAACCATAGCTGGTAATTTATTAATAATGAAATGAATGCTCAATTTTACAAGTTATTCGGTATTGATGAAAAGGATCAACAGCATATATTGGAAGTTTTAGCTTAAAAGAGAGACATTCAGTAAATGTCTTTAAAATCCGATAGACATAGGCCCCCAAAATACTGACTATAAAATTTCGCATCGGAATGAGGTTGCCATTCCGATGCGGTTATATTACGTTACGACTGTAATAATTCTATTTGACATTATTCGTCAGCCATCCCTTAGCCACTTCTGTTAGTCGGTATTGTTGTTTGGGATGCTTTGGCTGATTTGGATAAAGCCGTTCAATCAATCCTTCTTGTAATGCGGAAGTAATATAGCTCTCACGAAAATACTTTAAGTCTTTAATATCACATACATCCGCCATATTCCTCATTGTCATGTAAGAATCTCCCATTTTTTGAATGAGCAATTCCACTTGAGGAGTACTTAGGGGATGCTTAGGGGGTGCTTGAGGGGTACTTAGGGGGTACTTGCCCTCCTCTGTTATCTTTTTGTCCTCTTTATCATTCTCTATGATATCGGATTTGAAATCAGGTCGTTTGAACGTGATAGTAACGAAACCTCCATCCGAAGACCATGTGGGAGTTTCCACTCCTTGCGCCTGGCAAGCATCCATGATACGCCTTGCACCGCTATTTTAATCAATTCAGCACAAAGCTTGAGAATCTGTTGTTTATGGCGTATTTTCAAAAAATAATGTTATCTTTGCAATTTGGAAGTGATTTAATAGTAATGACCTGCAAAATAAGAACTGTAACTAGATCATTATACAAAAGTATTAGATATGCTTACAGCTTCCTTAGGTCAAATGTATACAATCATTAAACTCAACAAATGAAAAAAGCATACCATTTAAAGCAATTGTATCTTAACTCTTTTAGAAATAGATCAAGGGCTAGTGCAATAAATTCCTTAAAATCATTGCCAGGGGTCGTTGAGATAAGAGATGTAGTTGATTGTATCAAGAGAATATATACAACTATACCAACAGATATTGAAGGAATACTATATCCAAAGACTCTTGATGAAATATGCAATAAACCTTCGAAATTTTTTCGTCCAAGTTCTATTATAGAGGAATTAAACTGGGTGCTTGCCTATATGAGAGGACATTGGGATACACTCGAATGGTTTTCAAATAAAAAGATTGACTTCGAAAATTATTTTTTGCTAGGAGATTATACTCAATGCCATTCGTTGTTGAATGAGATAAAGGATAAAATAGGCGTATCCCTTTGGTACTATGAAGCAAAGAGCTTGTTATTTGAGTATGAAGGAAAATCTAAGGATGGACTTACCTATATTTCAGAAATTCTGCATGAATGTTCAAATAACAATAATTATTTGTTGTCATTATTGTATAACTTATATGAACGATGCCACAAGAGAGTATCTCCTTTCAAATATGATGAAGACCTAAATGCATTATACAAGCGAAATAGAACAGAACTTCATGAGGATTATTACCAATACGTATTGTATAGATTAAACTACTATAACCAGTACCAGAATACCGATTTATCTTTGCCTATAATGTTTGAATCGCTATCGGCATTGGTTGATCGCTATCTGATGGTGGTATCAATAATAAAAAGTGCTTTAATTCAAATACCAGATGACACAATTATACGGTCAAAGGGGTGTTACTTGTATGGAAAGACTAAAGATAGAGCTTTGATCTCTGTGATGGCTTTGGGAAATAGAAAAATAGATAATTATGTTAATGAGAGCATTATAAGAATGTTGGATAGTTATTATTCTGGTAATTATTCACAATGCAAAGAAGAATCGGTTAAATTAATAATATCCAATCCGACATGCTGTTTTGATGCTTGTATATTTTATGTTCGATCACTGGTTTACCTCAAAAAGAACTTCTCTATTCCATTTATAGAGCACCCTGATGCACCTGTGAATATTCTGTGTAGTAGAATTTATAATGTCCTTACTTTTAAGAATGCTCATGACAATCTATACTCATTATATCAAATCAACAAAAATTTATATTCATTCCAAATAGCTTCTGCAATTGATAATTTCTATAAAATTGAATCTAATGAAAAAGTTGATGTTCATCAAAAACTAATGGGATTAACTTATTTTGACCCATTATTTTCAAGAATGTGGGAGAATTCTGACGAGGCTGTTTCATATATTGAAAGATATGAAAATAGCGTAGATTCATCTTTGGCTTGTCAGGTCTGGAAAAAAAGGATTAACCATGAGAAAGTTAATACCCAAAATCTGCCACTCCATGTTGTAGAACCTATAAATGCAGAGCATTATTACAAAGAGGGTAAATATGAAGAAGCGTTTAATCATGCAAAGACGCTATATCAAAGTGCCACAGACTTTGTACCAATTCGCCAGACTGCAGTAGCAAAAATGATTGATTGTTTATTTCAAGATGGGAAAGTACAAAAGGCTATAACGCATTATGCGGACTACTATGTAAAAGACTTGGCATCAGTAGCAAAGGTTGACACAACCTCCATCATCAGGTTTTTACAAGATAATCTCTATGAGGGCATAAGAAGGAATGTGGATCTCTTGATTTTTGTAGCTTTGACATGTAATGATTCTGTCGATAAGAGTTTTGTTCTTCTTGAGCTATGCGAAATTAAGAATGTACGATATCCATCTGGTTTAATTGATGTTTTGCCTATTCAAGAGTATGGGAAAGAGAAGTTGGAATTGTTATTCTCCTTACTCAATGATGACGAAATACTAAAGCATTATTCTACAATTGATAGTTTTAAAGACAGGCTCTCAGAAAGAAAGAAGATATTGCAATATATCATTAGCCTAAATACTGACAAAAAGGAGTTATACCAAGAGCAACTGAAAAAAGTAGAAGATGCCTTGCTCGTATATAACCTCTCAAAGAATATGGACGAAAGTAAAATCTATGCCAACGAAGAAGCTATCATTAACTATAAGCTATCAGAAATTGATGGGCTATATAGTCGTTATAGAATGCTTGTTGATACCATTGTGCAACAGAGAAAGAATATCTTTGTTGTAAATTTTGACAACTCGCTTTTCTTTGACAATGAAGCTGGCTATGAAGAAGACCAGAAAACTCAGATTGCAGTAAAGAATAATGGTCTATATGAAGTGTTTAACAATTTGTATAGCGAAATACGTGAACAATTTTTGTATAGTGATTATGGATTGGTAGCATATCTTAGTACACGTGTACGACACGGTGAACTTGAAAGTTTGCTTAGGCCCGAAATGGCTCAACGTAACCTCATTCTTCAGATTAGAGATGATATTTATGTAAATGATATTTTTTGGTCAAACACATATAATTTAAATCGAACAGAGCGTACTGTTGTAAACGATGCTCTAGTAAAGTTCTCAACAGAATTTGATAATGCCATAACGTTCCTGATTAAACAAAAACTCCAAATTTATGATTTCAAAGAAAAACCAGAAGGTCTCTTCAAATATGATGTCGAGGAAAAAGAAGCCGCAATCAAAGCGATGGAGATAGGTTTGACTTTGGTTATGAATAATGATAGTAAGGAGCACTTTATTCAAAGTATATTTACTTGGTTATGGGAAAAGACAGAGGCAAGTCTTGAATCCATCAGACAATATATAGACCATGAGTTTACGAAGGAAATTCTTTCTTCAATTTCAACTCTAGAGAGCACTATCAAAGATTATCTTCCTGACGGCCATGCTCGAGATGGAATGCTGTCACAAATTCGTTCAGCAACAGAAGCTATCAGTTTGAAGATTCAAAAGGTTTCCAAGTGGTTCTATGTGTCTCATCCTAAACTTGAAGATGTAGACTTCAAAGTGATTTCTCATCAGGTATACAATGCTGTAAAATATTCCAACACCAATTCCGAAACAGATGATCAGCTTAGCATAAAAGGTGATACATTCAAGATAAAATCTGTTTATGTAATGCACTATGCGGATATTCTTCGTAATGTTATCACTAATATGTTCAATCACAGTATAGATGCTCAAGATGGCAAACGTCATTTTGGACTGGATATCAATATTGAACAAGATAAGGTTTGTTTCTCTTTCGTAAATGACACATCGCAGGATCCAGAAGAATTGAATGCGATAATTAAACGTAAACTCAGTGGAACGGCTTCGGCTTTGGGTGAAGGTGGTAGTGGTATCGCAAAAGTCAAGAAAATATTGACACGTGATCTGAACTGTGCGAAAAACACAATTTGTATGAAGGCTGAACAGGGAAAGTGTATCACAAATGTCACCATCTATTTAGATAAATTCAAAGTATGACAAAAAAAATCCTTATAATTGAAGATAATGAGACAAAGTTACAACACATTAGAGCGTTTTGTAAACAAAACCTCAAACAATGTGTGCTGCATGATAAGCAATCATATAACTCTGCACAACAGGAGGTAATTTTTCATGGAAGTGAATATGATCTAATCCTATTAGATGTAAGTATGAATACTTATGACGCTCAAAAAGAAGACAATGGTGAGCAAGAGCCTCTTGCTGGTGCAAATATATTAAGATTCATGAAACTGCGTCATATATCTACTCCTGTTGTGGTAGTGACAATGTATGAAAGTTTTGTCGATGGAGTACGAATTAACGCTCTAGACGAACGATTTAAAGCCCAATATAAAGATATATATAAGGGTTTTGTCTATTATAATTTAAAAAGTGATGATTGGAAAGATAAACTTATGTCAAAACTTAATAGCATATTGCAATGATTAATATATTAATAATGGATGACGGCACAGAAAAAGTAAGTCGTATTCAATCTGTTTTAACTGGAATGTGTATGGTTCCTTCTAAGAATATTGAAGTTGCACGTTCTTTGAATTCAGGAAGACGTAAACTAGCGGAAAAATTTTATGATCTTCTTATTTTAGATTTGGTTCTTCCTGTAAATGATGATGATGAAGTTGAACCGATGAAAAGTGAGGGCTTTATTGATGAACTACATCGCATTGGACGCTTGAAGAAGCCTATCTATGTAATTGGTTTATCACAATACGAAGAAAAAGTAGTAGCTAATCATCAGATATTTGATTCAAAACTTTGGAAACTCATTCACTATGATCTCAAAAAAAACGATTGGGAGCTAATATTGCAGAACGCAATTGAATCTATACTTTCGACAAAGGAACAACTTTTAAATAGTATAAAAGAACAAAACAAATATGATATAGGTATTATTTGCGCTTTGTCGGAAGAATTTGAACAAATGAAAATAGCTTCTGCTCTAAATTGGAAGAAGGTTAATGTTGAAGGGTTTTCAAATGATTTCTATGCTACTGAAATGCGGACAGAATTAGGACATACTTTACGTATTATTGCGGGTAGAAATAATATGGCAGGCATGCAGGCTGCCTCTGTAATGGCTTCCTGTATGTATTCTCTTTTCTATGTTCATTCCATTTTTATGACAGGCATCTGCGCAGGCTTTAAGAAAGATGATAAAGATGATACAATTGACTTCGGAGATATCTTTATTGCAGAATCAGAATATGATTACGGCAGTGGAAAGCTAGATAATAAAGATGAACTAAAAAAGGAATATAAAGGAATAGAATGCAATTTTGAATTAAAAACAAAGATGAATACATTCATAGAAGAAAAGCATCCTGAAACCCTTATTAATGCAGCCCTTGAATCAAAAAATTTGAATTTGATGAGAAAGAATCCTCTCATTCATTTCAAACCAGGAGCATGTGGTTCTTATGTTGTTGCCAATCAGGATTTCATGAACAAGTTGATTGAAACTAACAGAAAGCTACGCGGCCTTGATATGGAAGGGTATGGATTGTATATGGCATCACACATATTGGGCAAAAAGAGTTTAATGATAAAGTGTGTGTCTGACTTCGCAGATAGTAACAAAGGAGATAAATACCACAAAATGTGCTCTTATTCAAGTGCCTGGTTCCTATTTGAATATTTGAAATACACATATTGACCTATGCATTTAGTTCTTCTCATAGTATGTACTAATATGGTATTAGGAGATTCCTATGGAAAGAAATATCATGATTGCATACAAAGAAAATAATTTATACGTTTTTTGGAATCTCCGTATAGACATCTCCGCCATATATGGATTGACACGAGGCGAAAACAACGATTAAGAAACAGACAATGAATGAAAAGAACAGAATAATACTCTATCAGGACGATAACGAGATAACCCGTGTGTCCGTACGTTTTGCCAATGAGGATTTGTGGCTGACACAAAATCAGTTGGCAGAAATTTATTGTACTACCCAACAGAACATTAGCCAGCATGTAGATAATATCTATAAAGATGGAGAACTTGCCATAGAAGCAACTAACAAGAAATTCTTGTTAGTTCGTCAGGAGGGAAATCGCCAGGTAAAACGTAACATTGACCATTACAATCTTGATATGGTTATTGCCTTGGGCTATCGTGTGCAGTCGCAGGTGGCTACCCGTTTCCGCCGTTGGGCAACGCATCGGCTTCACGAGTATATCCAGAAGGGATTTGCTATGGATGATGAGCGGTTGAAGCAAGGGGGCAACCGTTATTTCCGCGAGTTACTGCAACGTATCAGGGATATTCGTAGCAGCGAGCGGAACTTCTATCAGCAGGTTACGGACATATATGCTACTGCCACAGACTATGACCCACGGGATGAGATGACAAAGATATTTTTTGCTACCGTGCAAAACAAGTTGCACTATGCGGTTCACGAGAACACGGCAGCGGAGGTTATCTACAATCGTGTGGATAATGAAAAACCGTTTGTGGGTATGACGAACTTTAAAGGCAATTATGTGACTAAGGACGATGTAAAGATTGCCAAGAACTATTTGTCAGAAATAGAGCTCCAACGATTGAATCTGCTTGTTTCCGGCTTCTTGGACTTTGCTGAATTCCAAGCATTGGAAATGAATCCTATGACCATGAAAGATTGGATAGAGGCACTTGACAATCAGATTATCGCCCATAAGCGGAAGGTCTTGATTGGCAAGGGAAACATCTCGCACAAGCAAGCGATTGAGAAGGCGGAAAAGGAATTTGAGATCTACCGCAAACGCGAAATGGATATGTTGGAAAGCGATTTTGATAAGGAAATCAAAAGATTGAAGGACAAGAACGGCAATAATTCAAAATAAATCACTACCTTTCCTCTATAAATCAAGTTCACGTTAGGAAATAGTTGGCGCGAAACATAATAGTTCCGCAGAAAATGATAAAAAGTGATGAAATCTTATTGCCACCCCAAAAAGAAAGCCTAAGTTTGTTGCGTCAATCAAAACCAGTCACTTATGTGTGACAAACGCGTGCCACGTGGCGTGCCAAGCCGTAAAAAATACAAACAGGGAGGATTGTCCCCCTTTTGGGCGGGGTGGTGGAGATGTCCATCACTCCGTTTTTTTGTCCGATCCGGTCGCATGAGGTCCCGATCCCGCCCTGTGGCGTGATTGCGGATAAGAATTATGATACTTTCCTCTTCGAGCTCAAAGGCTTTAGACTCACGTTCATTCGGTCATCCCCCGTCAGGCCAGTTTGCAAGAACGGAGTTTACCTACCACAAAGGTACGGGCGTTGGGAGATGACCGGTATTAGTATCCCGGTCCGTTTCCGGCCGGTAGACATAATCCGGGTAGTCAATGGCGCTTGCCCTTACGCTCGTCCTCGCTAGCGGTCTCATACAGGTTTCTCCTGTATTTTTCCCTCTTGGCCAGCACGTTCCATATGACGACCAGCAGCTTCCTTGCGATGGCCACGAGCGCCTTCTGCGCGGGCATCCTGCGTTTGAGGCCCTCATACTTGAGGGCGAACCTGGTCCCCTGGCACCTGGCCGCGGCCCATGCGCACTGCACCAGCACGATCCTCAGGAAACGGTTCCCGTGCGTGATCTTCCGTCCCTTGATCTTGCCGGCGCTCATCTGGTTGCGTGGCCTGAGGCCGGCCCACCCGACAAGGGCGGAGGCGGAAGGGAAGGTGGCCATGTCGTGACCGGCCTCGCTGAGGACGCACATCGCGCTTTGCGCGCTCACCCCCGGTATGGTCTCCAGGAGTTCTTTCTGTTCCTTGTAGTGCTCCTGGCATATGTCCTCCATACTCTTGAGGCATTCCTCCCTTTGCCTCTCGTAGAGTAGGCACTCCTCCATGTAAAAGCGCAACATGTCGCGGTCCACCCCGGTGACGAATCCAGTCAGGGCGGCGATCAGCGTGTCGCTTCCGCACCTGTTGACGGTCCTCCCGTGTATGAGTTTCAGCAGCTCCTCCGGCCTCGTCTCTCCCTCGATCAGCGCCTGGACGACCTTGCGGTAGGACTTCCCTCCGATATCGGAGACATGGTTGCTCAGGCGTATGTTACAGGCCTGCATCTGGTTGTCCATCTGGCTCTCGGCGTGTACGATCTGCCGGTTGAGACGGTGCAGTCGTCTCTCGTACTGCCGCAACGCGGATTGTGTCTCGTCCGGCACGAAGCTTTCCCTGACGAGCTCCTTTGCCAGGAGGGTCGCTATCCACTCGGCGTCGCGCACGTCCGTCTTTCGTCCCGGCAGTTGCTTGATCAGGTAGGGGTTGACCAGTACCATGTGGAAGTCCATGGAGAGGATGCGCCAGAGGGGTTTCCAGTAGACGCTCGTGCTCTCCATGGCCACGCGGCTGACACCGGCCTCGACCAACAGGTCCCGCAACCGGTCCAGTTCGGGAGTGGTCACACCGAACTGGGTTTGAATTTTTTCTCCATTTGTTTTCAATATACACGCAAAGACACTATCTTTGTGTATATCAAGTCCACATACATTGTCCATAAGCGTAATTTTTTATGAGCTTAGAAGCTCGGTTATATATATAACGGACGGGAGTGGACTTGATTTTTATTTGACTTGCATAAAAATTGAGTTTTTTATGTAAGTTTGCATACAGAAGAGTTGTTTGACAGTAATGAGTCGCAAAACATTGAAATTAGGACTGTTGCCAAGTCATTACCCTAAAAAATAGATAAATTTATAACACTCTCATTCTAAATTACCTGCAAACAATTATCGGATTTTCGGAAAAAAAACGATCAAAAACAGTTTACTTGTTTATTAAGATATTGCAAACCAATTTTAAAAGGTTAGAACGAGGCGATAATGGAGAAGAGACAGGAGAAACATTTACCTTCTTCATGTCAATCTTACCAACGCACTTTATTCTTCTATCTTTTACAAAATCTGGAGCTGCAAATGTTGGGCTTTTGAATGCTATCTTAACCCTAATATCTGCCAAAGTAGTTGTTTGTTTTCGTACCATCTTCATTTTTGCCATTTTTTCTTTTCCCTATTTTGCTTAATAATATTAAACAATTCATATAACATATGTGCCATTAACCCCATCATTAGTTTACACTTTCTAGTAGTAAAAGCATTACTTTTTAGAGAATCAAATATTAGTAGTCCAATGATACTTTGGCTTTCTTCCTCTGGTCTGTTATCGGTAGGAGGGGCTATAGTAAAAATAGCAATACTATTATAAAATGTTGACCACTTATCATTGGAGCATCGAAATTTATTTTGTTTTAAATCAATTTTTAAATTATTAGACATCCAGTAACGTACATTCGAACTTATTGCAAAATCATATGCTGAGTTTCTTATATACTTATTTCCTTGAAGAGAATTTGCGATGTCATTATCTACACAAGTGATTGTTTTAGAGATATTCACCTCTTCATGAAACTTAATTTTGAGTTTTCCTTCAGATAAACGGGGGGACTCACATTTCTTCTTTTCTGTTTCAGATGTATAACGTTTATAAGTAGTAGCTTCAAAATATCCATTTTCTAACTTCGAGTTTATAAGTTTTGCATTAACAGAACAATCGGCACCTATTAATCTATGTATGATATCATTACAAATCCGAAGATATTCTTCTATGGCATTTTGGAGGACTACATCTTCGAATTTTATTACCTCTTTGTGTTTCAGAGCCTTCAGCAAAGAATACTTTTTATGATATAAGAACTGGTGAATATAATACTCAGAATTATTTTTGAATGAATTTAGGATACAACAAATTAGACATGTCACAGAGCATCTTACGTTCCTGACCCCCAATCGGCAACAAGCCCAATAAACAAGTAAATATACAACAATGATAACCACCAATATATTCAAATAGGGAAGAAATTTTGCTAATCCTAGCTCTTCCCATAGTTTGAAAAGGTATAATGTTGTAGTTTCTTGTCCTGAACAAATAGAACATAGGTTCCCCCATCCACTAAATAGACTAACACCTAATCCTAAACACCACTTTATGACTTTCATCATACTATTAGATATACAGTTATATTATGAATTTGTAAATATGTAGAAAAAACAGTACAATAAAAAAAGAACCATTTTTTTCACTTATTAATAGCTAATAGGATAGAGCTTATTCTGTATACCCAAATAAAAACAATGATTCTCTTATCCTTTTGGGGTGCACTTCAGGATAGAGTAGGTGGATTACTGTTTTGAGCGGGTAGGAAAAATAACCTCTCCGTGTGTACAAATTTTATTTCCACAACTGTCTTATAAGTCATTTGCGCATAATCCTGACATGCTATTCACATTCTGGATGATAACTAGAATCTTTTACTATCCCACCTAAATCCCAGGGAAAGGTTATTTTCTTCTTATTAATTTATGCTTAAGTTGAGAGCCTTTGAGTAGTTGATAAATTGGGAATGTACTGATGTACGATATAGTTGTATAATACTCAATGATAATTATTATTTATGTCAAAAATACAACTTGATTAGTTTGATTTTGTATTTTTAAGAAATAGGGATTAATTAAGGAACAGGAAAAAGGGAATTTCTATATAATATTATGACATATCTATCTATTTTTATGTCATTTATTTATTAAAAGATATTTATGTCTCAAAATCATATATTCTTTTCTGTGTTTCCGTCTACTTTTGCGTATAGAAATATTGCTAATTGTTATTTAATGAAGAATTAATAATTAAGGTAATAAAGATAACAGGAAGAACACAGAACAGGTAGTAAAAAGTATAAATGCTACCTGTTTTTTTAAGAATCATAAAAACTACACAATAATAACCGAATTAAGAACGATGATTTCAAAAAGAATACTTTTTAGTTTATTAGTATCTGTAATAATAGTAGGATGTACTATTGAAAAACAGGTAGACTCGGGTAATGAACTTGCTTTAATGCGAGCCAAGCAGACATTGGATTCTTTATATCTTAATTATTCTATTCCTGGTACGCACTTATTGCAAGAGAATTGTCTTTCAAATATTAGTGACCCCGTTATAACTGATTGGATATCTGGAAGAGTCCCCAATATGCCTAGACAATATTCATATTTGTGGCCTTATTCCGGTACTTTTTCAGCAGTAAATGCTCTGTTTGCCGCAACACAAGATACAACTTATAAAATAATACTTGACCATCAAGTATTGGTGGGCTTGGAAGAATACTTCGATGATGAAAGAAAACCAGCAGGTTACGCCTCCTATGTCCGTAATCTTCGGCAGTCCGATCGTTTTTATGATGATAACATTTGGTTAGGCATCAACTTTGTTTCTGCCTATTTGCTAACCCAAGAGAACAAGTATTTGCAGAGGGCATTATTGATATGGGATTTTATAAAAAGTGGTACTGATAATAAATTAGGCGGCGGTACTTATTGGTGTGAAGAGACTAAAGATTCCAAAAACACTTGTTCAAACGCTCCTGGAGTAGTATTGGCTTTAAAACTTTTTCAAGCAACTCAGGACAGCACTTATCTTACAGAAGGGGAGGAAAGGTATAAGTGGACGAAAACACATTTACAAGATTCGGCTGATTACTTATACTTTGATAATATAAAATTGGATGGAGAAATAGATAAAACCAAATATGCCTATAATAGTGGACAAATGATGCAGGCAGCCGCTTTGTTATATCAACTTACTGATAAACAAGAATATTTGCTTGAAGCTCAAAATATTGCTAGAGGGTGTTATGACTATTTTTTTATAAATCATACCATGGAACATGGTAAAACCTTTAAATTATTGAAAAAAGGCGATGTCTGGTTTACCGCAGTTATGTTGAGGGGATTTATTGAACTTTATCGAGTGGACAATAATGAAATTTATTTAAATTCTTTTAATGAAAGTCTAGACTATGCTTGGAAATACGCACGAGATGCAAAGGGGCTATTCAATACAGACTTTAGTGGAAAAAGCCAAGATAGCAAAAGATGGTTATTGACACAAGCGGCTATGGTAGAAATGTATGCTTTGCTTGCAACAATTAAATGATTAATATTACAATAATTTTATTTATAAAAATGACTTTTAAATTTAATAATATGATTAGAAATTTTTGTTTAATGCTTTTTGTCTTTTCTATTTACGCAAGCAACAGCTTCGGACAAAGAAAACAAGAATTAACTTCTCCTGATGGGAATATACATGTTTCCATAATTACAAAGGGAGAGCTCTCTTATGACATTGCCTATCGAGAAGAGGTGCTTTTAGAAAATTGCAAGCTTGGCATGCAAGTAAACGAGGAGAAATTAGGAACTAATCCTCGACTAAAAGGTACAAAGTGCAAAATGATTAAAGAAGTTCTAAATCCAGTAGTTCCTTTTAAATTCTCTAAAATAGAAAATGAATACAATCAACTTCTTTTAAAATTCGGTGGAAACTATTCGATAGAATTCCGTGCCTATAATGATGGTGTAGCATATCGTTTTATTTCTAATAAAAAAGGCGATGTGGAAATAGAAAATGAAACTTTTACGATGAACTTTCCCAATGAATATCTGTTGCATGTGCAGCAAGTTGGCCGTTTCAAAACTTCCTATGAAGAATCTTATAAGCATATGAAAAGCAATGAATGGGGAGAAGACGAGAAAATGGTCACTATGCCTGTACTAATTGATACTCGGAAGAACTATAAGATTCTTATTAGTGAATCTTCATTAACAGACTATCCTGCAACATTTTTTAAAAGTACAGGCAATGGTTTATATGCAGTTCACCCAAAGCAGCCCATTGTATTTGGAGAGGACGGTGATCGCAGCCAAAAACTTCTGAAAGAAGCAGATTACATTGCAAAAACTAATGGAAATCGTAGTTTCCCTTGGCGTTATTTTGTCATTAGTAGAGAAGATGGGCAACTCATCGAAAATACGATGACAGCTCGTTTAGCCGAAAAAAATCAGATTGTTGATCCTTCTTGGATTAAACCAGGAGTAACAACTTGGGAATGGTGGAATGGGGCCACTCCCTATGGTCCAGATGTGAAATTTGTGGCTGGATGTAATACGGAAACTTATAAATATTTTATTGACTTTGCTTCCAAGTATGGTATTCATTATGTCCTTTTGGATGAAGGTTGGGCTAAGAATACATTCGATCCTTATACACCAAATCCTAATCTTGACCTCCAAGAATTAATTTGTTATGGTCAGAAAAAGAATGTGGATGTTATTCTTTGGTTGACTTGGCTGGCTGTAGAAAATAATCTTGAACTTTTTGCCACTTATGAGAAGTGGGGTGTGAAGGGTGTGAAAATAGATTTTATGGATCGTAGTGACCAATGGATGGTAAACTATTATGAGAGAGTGGCGAAAAAGGCAGCAGAACATCATCTGTTTGTTGATTTTCACGGTTCTTTCAAACCAGCGGGTTTGGAATATAAATATCCCAATGTGTTATCTTATGAAGGTGTAAGAGGAATGGAACAAATGGGAGGGTGTCGTCCCGATAATAGTGTGTATTTTCCTTTTATACGCAATGCTGTAGGTCCTATGGATTATACACCGGGAGCCATGCTCAATTACCAACCGGAACATTATCGTGCCGATCGTCCCAATTCAGGAAATATTGGTACCCGTGCTTATCAAATGGGACTTTTCGTACTTTTTGAGACAGGCATACAGATGATGGCCGATAATCCTACATTGTATTATCAGAATGATGAATGTACAAAGTTTATGGCTAATGTACCACTTATTACAGATGAAACGGTATCTCTTGCGGCTAAGGTGGGGGAATATGCTATTGTTGCAAAACGTAAAGGGAATAAATGGTATATTGGCGGTATGACTAATAATCAGATGAAAGAACGTACATTTGATTTGCCCTTGAATTTTTTAGAAGATGGAAAGAACTACCATATGACTTCATTTGAAGATGGTTCTAATGCCAATCGCCAAGCAATGCATTACTATAAGAAAGAATCGGTTATTAAAAAGGGAGAAGTTATTCGGATTAAAATGGCTCGTAATGGAGGTTTTGCTGCTGTATTGGAAAACTTATAAATAAATTTATGTTTTAATATGGATAAAAAGATTATAATAGGAACAGTATTACTGTCAATACTTTCTGCAAATGAGATTTCAGCAGCAAGTTACATGAACTTTGAGACTGATCGCTTTTTTGCTGTTTGCGATAATATACAGCAGTATAAGACTAATCGACCAAACAAAAAAAACAGGCTGTTTTTGTCAGATGCTATTGAAAAGAAAATTCGGGAAGTAAAGAAAATGCTAACTAATCCTTACTTGGCCTGGATGTTTGAGAATTGTTTTCCAAACACTTTGGATACGACTATACATTATCGAAATGTAGATGGTGATGATGATACATTTGTATATACGGGAGATATTCATGCAATGTGGTTACGCGATTCTGGTGCACAAGTATGGCCTTATGTGCGGTTTGCTAATGAAGATCCTAAGCTGAAGAAAATGTTACGAGGAGTGATATTGAGACAGTTTAAATGTATTAATATTGACCCTTATGCCAATGCCTTTAATGATGGTCCTATTGGTGGTGATTGGATGAGTGACTTAACAGACATGAAACCAGAATTGCATGAACGTAAGTATGAAATAGACTCTTTGTGTTATCCTTTACGTTTAGCTTATTATTATTGGCAAATTACAGGGGATGATTCTATTTTTGATGCAGAGTGGATTAATGCCATTACGAACATCTTGAAGACTTTCAAAGAACAACAACGTAAGGATGGCCCCGGTCCGTATAAATTCCAGCGTCGTACAGAACGCCAACTCGATACTGTATCGAATGACGGTTATGGGCATCCGGTGAATCCTGTAGGTTTGATTGTTTCTTCTTTCCGTCCATCAGATGACGCGTGTACATATCAGTTCTTGATTCCATCGAATTTTTTTGCAGTAACTTCTCTGCGCAAAGCATCGGATATTTTGGTGAAAGTCAATAAGAATGAAACATTGGCTAAAGAATGCGCTGATTTGGCAAATGAAGTAGAAACAGCTTTGCGTAAATATGCAACTTTCAATCATTCTAAATATGGTACCATTTATGCATTTGAAATAGATGGATTTGGTAATCAACTTTTTATGGATGATGCCAATGTGCCCAGCTTATTGGCAATGCCTTATTTAGGTGATGTTGATGTGAACGATCCCATTTATCAGAACACCCGTCGTTTTGTTTGGAGTGAAGATAATCCTTATTTCTTTAAAGGTACAGCCGGCGAAGGTATCGGTGGTCCACACATTGGATATGATATGATTTGGCCGATGAGTATCATGATGAAGGCATTTACAAGTCAAGATAATGCAGAAATAGAAAGGTGCATCAGGATGTTGATGACAACCGATGCAGGTACTGGCTTTATGCATGAATCATTTCATAAGAATGATCCGAAAAACTTTACTCGTGCTTGGTTTGCTTGGCAGAATACACTGTTTGGAGAACTTATTTTGAAACTGATTGATGATGGCAAATTGGATATACTGAATAACATCAAGTAGTGGAAACTTTTTCATCATCCAGGAAGAAATATTGGAAAGAATTAATGATATTGGTATGAATATAAAAAGATTAGGAATAGTTTGCTTATTAGGCTTGAATGCCTTGGGAGCATCAGCGCAAAAATGGTTTTCACTGGAAGTGGAAAAACAAGTAAATGAAATCCTCAGTCGGATGACAGTGGAGGAAAAATTGTCTTACTTGAAAGGTGCAGATTGGATGAGTACTAAAGGCTTTCCTAATTTGGGGATTAGCCCTATGAAGATGTCTGATGGTCCGCAGGGTTTGGGTACACATGGAAAGTCAACGGCTTATCCTGCTACAGTTGCCTTAGCCGCTACTTGGAATAAAGAGCTAGCGTATGAGTATGGAGAGGCTTTAGGTCGTGATTGTAATGCTCGGAGTGTCAATATATTGTTAGGACCGGCTGTAAATATTTACCGTGCTCCTTTTTGTGGACGTAACTTTGAGTATATGGGGGAGGATCCTTATTTAGCGGGACAAACTGCGGCCAATTACATTAAGGGGGTTCAGGATAAAGGTGTAGTGGCCACTGTAAAACATTTTGTTGGTAACAACTCGGACTATGACCGCCATAATATCAGTAATGATATAGATGAGCGTACTTTGTTTGAAATCTATTTTCCTGCTTTCAAGGCAGCGGTGCAAGAAGCAGAAGTGGGAGCTGTGATGACAAGTTATAATCTGCTGAATGGTCTTTACACTACCGAGCATCCTTGGTTGATACGCAAAATCTTAAGAGATTGTTGGGGCTTTAATGGGTTGGTTATGTCTGATTGGGGATCATTGCACTACACGGTTCCCGGAGTGAAAGCTGGTCTGGACCTTGAGATGCCAGGTGGAAAATTCAATATAAAAGATTTGGCTTACTATCTTAAATCTGGTGATATTAGCATGGAAATGATTGATGAGAAAGTGCGCCACATTTTACGTGTACTAATAGGATTTGGTTTGAAAGACGGTAAGGTGGTAGATAGTAACTTACCGTTGGATGACCCGAAGTCAGCGGCTACCGCATTGAAAGTAGCCCAAGAAAGTATTGTGTTGTTAAAAAATGAAGAAAATGTTCTTCCTATCAATCCACAGAAAATTAGAAATATTGTGGTAGTTGGCAAGAATGCTCATGGGTATGTACATGGTGGTGGTAGTGGGAATGTCACTCCATTTCATTATATTAGTGCCTTCGATGGGATAAAAGAAACAGCGGAAGAATATGGAGTGGAAGTGAAATATATGGACGAGTTGGATTTCCAGCCTAAACTGATTTACACGAACGATACACAGGGCGAGCAAGGATTGAGGGCTGAATATTTTTCTAATAAAGATTTAAAAGGAACTCCAGTGACAGTACAGAACGAAAAGAAAATCAACTATTCGTGGGGCGATGGAACAGGTATAGCAGGTATGCCAAAAGAACATTTTTCTGTTCGCTGGAGTGGCATTGTTTCTACTTCAGAAAGTGGTGAGTATGAATTTACTGTGGCCGGTGATGACGGATATCGTTTCTATATCAATAATGAACTGTTGGTTGACGAATGGCACGAAGGTGGATTGCGTTCCAGCAAAATTGTTCGTAAACTTCAAGCCGGTGAGAAGTTGGATATACGCTTTGAATATTTTCAAGCTGGCGGTGGTGCACAAGCTACATTTACTTGGAGGCGCATAGGGGAACACAAAGACTTGTTTGTTGAATCTTTGAATAAAGCGGACATGGTAATTGCTTGTTTCGGCCATACTTCCGAATCAGAGCGTGAAGGTACTGACCGTACTTTTACTTTACCAGAGGTTGATGCACAGTTAATGGCGCGTTTAAAGGCATGTAAAGTTCCTGTTATTGGCGTAGTTAATGCCGGTGGCAATGTTGAGATGCAAGGTTGGGAACCTTCCTTATGTGCTATGCTTTGGACTTGGTATGCTGGTCAAGAAGCAGGTAGGGCTATCGGTGAGATTCTCTTTGGCAAGGTTAACCCTTCAGGTAAATTGCCGATGACTTTTGAAAAAAAATGGGAAGATAATCCCGCTTACCTGAATTATCATGATTCTGATGGTGATATGCATGTAGCATATACTGAGGGCATTTTTATCGGTTATCGCGGTTACGACCGTCTGAAGCGTGAAGTGCAATATCCATTTGGTTTTGGCTTATCCTATACAACTTTTAAGTTATCGAATATGACGTTAGGAGAAATTCGTGAAGACGGTTCGGTAGATGTGAGGTGCCGACTGGTTAATACCGGAAAACGTGCTGGTGCACAAGTGGTACAAGTATATGTGGGTAAGACTTCCAGTCAAATAGAACGACCGGAAAAAGAACTGAGAAATTACAAAAAAGTATTCCTACAGCCTGGTGAATCGGCTGCTGTAACTTTTACATTGCCTCGTGAAGCTTTTACTTATTATAGTACCACGGCTCACGATTTTGTAGTGGAGCCGGGTGAGTATCGCATTATACTGGGCTTCTCATCTAAAGATATTCAATCACAGATTAAAGTTTCATATCAATGAGAAAATTATTTTATTTATTTTTGTTTGTAGCTCTTATGATAGCCGCAAGCACGAATGCACAGAACAGAGACTGGGCAAATCTGAAGCATTATTCCGCTGCAAATGCCGAATTGATAAATGCTATTGACGGAACTCCCCGTGTAGTGTTTATGGGCAATTCCATCACTGAAGGATGGGTGAATAATCATCCTGATTTTTTTAAGTCTAATGGATACATTGGGCGAGGTATCAGCGGTCAAACCTCTTCACAGTTTTTGTTGCGTTTTCGTCAAGATGTTGTTGCTTTAAGACCTAAACTGGTGGTTATCAACGCTGGCACAAATGATGTGGCTGAGAATACCGGTACTTACAATGAAGACCAAACATTTGGAAATATTGTTTCGATGCTAGAAATAGCACAAGCTAATAGAATAAAGGTGATTTTAACTTCAACATTACCGGCAGCTTCGTTTGGCTGGAATAAAAAGGTGACAGATGTTGCTGATAAAATAGCTTCGCTCAATGCCCGTATCAAACAATATGCCAAGAAACACAAAATCTTATATGTAGATTATTATAGCTTAATGGTGAGTGGTACGGAACGTGCATTGAATCCTGCTTATACCAAAGATGGTGTACATCCTACTTCTGAAGGTTATAATATCATGGAAACATTGATTCAAAAAGCCATAAAGAAAGAACTTCGTTAATATCCAATTATTAATTGGGGATATTTACCTTTTTAATAACTAAGAAAGCAGATAACATGAGATATTTGTTGGTTATGATAATCTCCCTTTGTTTCATTTTGAAACTTAGTGCTGAAAATAGTCAGAAAAATACAATGACAGCGAGAAATGTCACAATAAGCCAGTCGGAAAAGCCGACTGCTTATTGGCAGAAAATGGCAGATGGAATGGTGAAAGCTCTTATCGAACACTTTTGGGGCGCTAACTTTAAGGGATATGAAAATCGTTATTATTTTAATTATGGTAGCGACCTTTCTAATATGACTACCAACCATTATTGGCCACAAGCACACGCTATGGATGTGCTGGTGGATGCCTATATGCGTACTGGTGATAAACAGTATGAGAAATTCTTCCCCTTGTGGTGGAAGGGTGCCCCCAAATACAATTTTGCCAGTAAGATGAATCCTCAAGACGCATGGTGGAATGTATTTGTAGACGATATGGAATGGATTGTATTGGCGCAAATCCGTATGTTTGAAAGCACAGGTGACGTTATGTATATTAATAAAGCCCGCCAAATGTATGATGATTGGATTTGGCCTACTTGGGGACCGGAAGATGAAGCGCCTTGGTATGGCGGAATCACATGGAAAACTGATGTTTCGAAATCAAAGAATGCCTGTTCCAATGGTCCGGCAGCTTTGATTGCAGCCCGTCTTTATAACTTCTATGATCAAGCTAAATTCAAGGATGGAAAAATGAGAAATGCCTATTTGAATGAAGCCATCAAGATTTATATATGGGAAAAGAATTATTTATTTGATCGCAAGACGGGGGCTGTTTATGACAATATCAATACTCAGGGTGAGATTCAAAAGAAATGGATATTTACTTATAATATAGGCACTTTTTTAGGGGCTGCTCATGAACTCTATACAATAACTGGTGACAGACAGTATCTGGAAGATGCTGTGTTAGCCTCCAATTTTGTGATTAACAGCTTATCAAAGAACGGTATACTCTCAGATGCAACTTCCGGTGATGGCGGATTGTTCCATGGCATCTTTTTCCGTTATTTTGTAAAATTGGCAAATGAAAAAACATTGGTAATTGATACTCGTAAAAAGTTCCACAACTATTTGACTAACTTAGCAACCGTAATGGCGGAGCAAGGCGTAAATCCTAAAACTATGTTGTATGGTGGATGTTGGCGAAAAGCGCCAGCCGATGATGAAGCTGTCGGTTTAACGCCGCAATTGACAGGGTGTATGCTAATGGAAGCGATGTGTATATTACAACCATTATAAAACGAAATACCATGAAACTAATAGAAAAATTAACTCGCACTTTGCTTTTTTCCGCAGCATTGTGTACTTGTGGCTCTTGTCAGGACGAGCCGTTCTCATTAATACCCGATACACCGACAAATGCACCTGATTATTTTTGCACTTGGAATGTACAAGGTTATCAAACCAGTTACACTGGCTCTCAAAATATGCGAGCTGTCGTTAATGAACGTAGTCTATTTGGAACTGGCGATAAGGAAGGTTGGGTAGAGTTTTTTCCAAAAATTCGTGCCGACCTATATTTTGTGATGGACGATTCGTGGGACATTCCTCAGGATATTAATACTAAGACTAATAAATATTTAGGTTTAGTGGAGCTGGACACCACCCGTTTCCCGTCGTTTACAGGTACCCCTACCGAACGTCTTGCCAAGCTGAATAAAAAAGTAAAGTCTTATGGTTGGAAAGGAGTGGGTGGATGGATTTGTGCACAAGAATCAGAGGTCGCAGAAAATCATGATTCCATTGACGCTTATTGGACTGAACGTTTGAAAGCTGCCCATGAATCTGGTTTTGATTATTGGAAAGTGGACTGGGGTATACAAAGCCGTAACGATAAATGGCGCAGAAATCTGACTCGTTTGGGACGTACTCATGCTCCTAACCTTTGCATAGAGCATGCTATGAAAAATGAATATGTTGAGTTTAGTGATGTGTTCCGTACCTATGATGTGGAGAATATTATTGCTACGCCTGTCACCATTCAGCGGATAGCAAGTCTCTTGCCTTATGATACTGAAGGTGAAGCGAAAGGAATTATCAATTGCGAAGATGAACCTTTCCTTGCAGTGGGACTGGGCTGTGCTATTGGTGTAATGCGTCATCCTTATAACGGTAAACTTCCTAATGGCAAGCAAGACCATGCTTTCCCACCCGTGGGACGTAATTATAAAAATCGCT